>Ga0155510_104_pt1 | contig 38904 bp, 31 predicted proteins | sample RifCSPhighO2_12_FD_107167 | JGI IMG/M metagenome (GOLD analysis project Ga0155510, IMG submission 107167) | Candidatus Uhrbacteria bacterium RIFCSPHIGHO2_12_FULL_60_25
CAACAAAGCAGGGGAGCCTGAAGGCGCCGGCATCCCGTACTGCTCGAATTACGTGGACAGGTCGCTCGCGACCGAACTCCTGAAGAAAGATGTTGTGATTGACGCCGGTACCTACGCCTCCCGTGCAACCGGGTTTGGGAACAAGGACTACAGCGGAATGACGATTCCGGATCACTTCCAGATCGTGGACGCGGAGTTGGCGCCCATCGGTTCCATACTGGCGCAAGACCCCCTCACGAGGAGCCGGTACAAGAAGGACTACCGTCTCGCGGTCCCGGTGCCGTACCCCGGCCCGCGCGCGCGACCGGCGAATGCTGACGAGAAAGAGGGATTGACGATTTCATCGGAGTTGAAGGACTCGCTCTGCGTGATCGATCAGACCGGAGGCATCGGGCTCCTCACCGACACGTCAAACAACCTGAAGAAGATCGGTGGCTGTAGCGCAGCTTCTCCCTGTCTGTGCTGGGTTACGGTGGACCAGTCCCAACCGCCGCAACTCGCGGGCGTCGGTGAGCCGATCACGAGCGACAACCTGAACGTGGTGAACCTCGTGACCCGTTTCCGGCAGTCAACCCAACCCGGACTCGACCCCGTGCTCTCGCGCAGCTTCCCGAACACGCAATGCAAGGCGGCGCCCCAGGGAGATTCGCCGTTCGGCAACGAGTTCGTGATCGAGTGGGACGATACCGTGACCCCGCCCAAACCCAAACGGGTTGCCGACGGGTATGGATCCGTTAAATTCTGCGAGTACGGCGAGGAGTGTGCGTGTACCTACAAGCGCGTGGAGTACGGAGGTCTTTCGAAGTTCTACGAGCCGCTCTCAACGAACGTGTCGAACGCCGTCTGTTCCGGCGGGCCGCGCGACGGGTTACCCTGCGCGCTCGACACGGGAATCCAAAAGAGCGGACAACCGGCGCAAACGGGAGGCCAGACGGGCGGGACGCCGCCCGCCGCAGACTCGACGACGCCGAGTCATTCCGCTCAAGTTCCGTCAACGGGCGGGGTGCCGGCGCTTCCCGTTGTGGGCGGATGTGGTGAGGGCGGGACGTGCACGCCCGTCTTAAAGAGCACGCTCGTGCGCGGCGTCACGGGCCAGTGCCTGGAGTACGACACGGCGCGCGTGGTCGCGGGAGACCAGACCCGGCTCGAGTGCCTCACCTGGAGCCCGAACCCCGTGCTCTCGGGCCCTGGCGACACCTACCACTGGAGCCCAACGGCAGGCTGGTCGCCGCCCCTGTCCTCCGGTCGTTACTACTGCACGTCGCCGGTACGACCCCCGAGGGACTTTGCGTTGAAACCCGAAGCGCTCGTTCCGAACGACGAAGACGCGAGCCTCTTGGGCGCGATCGCGGGCGTGCTTGAAGGATTCGGTATTCCATCCATCCCCCTCTCACCTGTCATCGGCGGATATATCGGTGCGGCGGTTACTGTCGGGGAAGACAACGAGTACACCCAATACGGGGCCGTTGGGTTTAAACCGAATTCGGCCGGGACCTATGCGGGAGCCATCAGGCACTTTTGGTATCACGACAAATTCACGTCGGATAAGAGCTGTTCAACGATTTTCGATCCCGCGAACGTGTTCGGGTGCGACGGGAACGAGCCGGGCGCATCGCTCGACGGTGGTTTGGCCGAAGGGACGGTAATGGGGAACTGGTGCGAACTCGCCGACGACGATCAGGAACCGATGAGAGACCCGTCCGTCGTGCGGTTGGTCACGACGGGGTTTGGAGCGAACCGTTCGTACGCGGAGTACGCCGTCCTCCTCGAGCCGTGGCACATCGCGTACGGCGTGAACGGCGGGCCGTTGCCGGATGCGGACGCGGCTCTCGAGAATTCGCTCGAGGACAACATCGCGTCGTTCCAGTTCAGCGTGCCAGGCGGCAAGATCGGGTGCATGTACTACGAGGGGTTCGGTGACGCCGGGGGAATGGAGTACGACGACCCGGACTCATTCGGACCGCAGGATAATCAGTGGCACGCCAATTTCCGGAAGTACCTTGCGGAGGGCGGGGGGAAGTTGGATCGTCGCAATGCCGCCATCGTGACCGAGGACGGGACGCCGGAGGGGGTACCCGTGAAAGTCAAATGCGCGAATCCGGCCAATGAATCGGACGAAGAGAAGAGCGGGTGCTTCATGAAGACCTGGGAGCTGAATTATCGGGCCGCGGGGCAGGAACGGTTCCAGGCATTCGGTCCGGACATCGGGCGGATGAGTTTGGACAGTTTGTCGAAGACTCCCGTCTATGGCCGGTGTGATGCCGACCATCCCTGGTTCTCGATCCGGGCGGTCTTTGAAGACACCTTCAAGGAGGAGAACGCCAAAGATCCGGAAGACGTGACGCCGAGCAAGCTCGTGGGTCCGTTCCAGCTCGTGGGGTTCTGGGTCACGACCTGCGCTCCGGGCGACGGGCCATACTACATCTACATGAACGTCAACGTGTCGTCGGCCGACGTGTGCCGCGAGCTCGCGGAGACCATCTCGAAAGACAGCCACGAGTCGTCCGTGTTCACCGATCGGAATTCCTCGAGGAGCGGGTTCGCGATTCCCCGGAGCGGATTCAGTTGGAACAGCACCAACATTCCCTACGGCGCATCGCTCGCCACGGGCGACGCGGGCAACGAACCGCTCTTCATGACCGGGGTGAAGCAGGCGGAATCAAATCCGCTCCACCCGCCCGTGTTCACCTTCCCCGGCCAGACGTACTTCCGTCCCGAGAAGTTCCCCACGTCGAATTGGGGGATGCTCTCGAACGTCTTCGCCCGCATCTACCGGATTTACGGGTACTTCCCACGCGGGACGACCCGTGACAGCTGGGCATGCACCGATCCGAAGAGTCCGAATTTCACCGGGTGGTGCCCCACGGACGCCGACGCGGAGGCGTCCAGGCGGTATTGCGGTCTCGAAGCCAAGTGCGTGAAGGGCGCCACCGGCGGCGGAAACGCGTTCGCCCAAAAAGTCTGCAACAGCTTCAGCGGGACGAATCGCGGACTTGACTGTTCGAATGATTCCGACATCTGCCACGTCGCTCCCGTGCAACTGGATGAGCTGAGCGGCACGCTCCGCCCGCAGTTCGCCGCCTGCGAGCGTCGTCAAGTGGCTGATGAAACGTGGGAGAAATTTACCGTCGGGAAAAATTTGCGGTGCACGGGAGCCGGGTGCCGTACGGACGGCGACTGCAGCACGTGCAAGGATACGGACACCGGCTGTAGGCGGGTGACGGCCGTCCAATGCGGCGCCTTCCGGTGTTCAGACACGAGCGTCCGGGGTCCGAGCAAGGTGAACGATGCGAACGGCGCCTATACGAGCTACTGCACCTCTGAGAAGGAAGAAAGCCAAGAATGCCCGCTCGAGGTCACGGGCGTGAAGTGCGTCAAGCCAACGGCCAGTCGTGACAACGGTGTCCGTGTCGCCGCGGCCGGGAGCGGCGTAACCGGCGGCGGATCCCGTGTCACCGCGGCCCTCCGCATTGCCGTCCAGAACGGTGATGGAGACGAACCGGGCGATGGCGGCACCCCATCGGGGTGCGATGTTGGTGATCAAATAGACTGCAGTGGAGACTGTAGCTCCGGCCAGACTGGATTGAAAACATGCCTCTCGAATAGAACGTATGGACAGTGCGTGTGCAAGGACGCGCCCGCGAGCGGAGGCGCAGAAACAACCTGCCTCCTAGGCACTACCCAAAATTGTAATAATGAGTGCTCGTCCGGCCAGACTGGAATAAAAACGTGTCGCGCAAACGGAACTTATAGCACATGCGCTTGCACGAGCGGAGGCGCACCGGGCGGTGGAACCCCGGGCGGCGGCGGTGGTACGGCGTCCAATCTGGGCACCTGCGAAGGTTACCCGTGGGCCGAGTGCACGAAAGACGATGACTGCAGCTTCACGGCGCGAAACGCCTGGCCTGCGGGTATTGCGAACCAAACTTTTAATTGGACAACATCGAATTACGGGGGTCAGTATTCGGACAAGTTTGCGCGGCCGACAACCCCCGGATCAAATCCCATGTATTACTACTACACTCCTGGCCCATTTTCGGACTTTAGCAGGGGTTGTTGGGATGGTTTTTGCCCGTTGAAAGACGCGTTCCTCCCGGTAAAGACTGTACCGGCAGAGAGGACCTTTTTCTTCGCAACACGCGTGCGGTACACGGCCGATGACACGCCCATCAAGGGGGGGTGGGACGACCTTGACCTTCTGAAGACATTCCCTGGTTTTGTGCCGCTCGTGTTTAGTTACTATCCAGATCCTGGGGACGGTACCAGTTATGGTGACATAAGCTCTAATTTTAGCGCTTTAGAATTATCCGCACTTGATGGCCCGCCGTATATGAGTTGGTCATGGCGTGGTACCCCAAGCGAAAGAGCGAAGGACTTCATCACGATCCACTACGGTGCATGCGAACCGCTCGCTGCCATGTTCCGTGATGGGGCGTCAACGTCATCGAAGGGCCTCGGAACCTGCCGCGGCGGGGCGCGGACAGGCGCCACCTGCTTCGCGGATAATGATTGCCGGCCGCCCGGGATGAGCGGATCTGATTATGATTCATTCCAGACTCAATCGGAGAATTGGTGTAATCCTGTCACAACCGGCGCGCCGGATTTTGCAAAGAGCTCGAAGAATAGCGCGTGTTGGCCCTCGGGCGCGAGCGACGCAGATTCAAACTCACCGAAACGTGAGGAAGATACGAGGCTTGATAACAACATCTGCACGCACCCGCCGGGGTACTGGCCGAGGCCCAACCTGTGCGCTGATCCGAATGATGAGTACTGCGGCCTGTTCGGCTATGACCTCGGCAACGTGAGGAGCAGCGTGGACGACGCCACACCGCTCCCAACGGACGTGACGCCCGGCCTCTACACGCCAAAGTACCTGAATTCAAATACGACAGACGTGAAGGGGAATGCGTTAGATTACAACTACATTGAGTACTACAACCCCGCGCCGCCGCAGATCGCCGCGCCGGACATGCGCGCGTGCACGGGCGGGCAGTGCCGCGTGAGCGGATTGGGCACGATCGGACTCGACGGCCTGAACGAGGGCATCGTGAACGGCGGGGCTGGCGGCCACGTGGCCACCCTCCGCTTCTACGCCTGGGCCTCGCACGAGCAGATGCCGCTCCGCCGCGTGACGGTGGACTGGGGCGACGGCAATCAGACCGAGCTCCCGGACGCCTTCATGAAGAACCGCAAGCCGTACTGCCAAACGGAGAAGGAGTGCATGGACGCTCCCGGCCTCACGTGCGAGAGCGACGCGGACTGCCCGCCGGGCGCAGTGCCCTGCGTGGCCTGGGGATCGTGCGCGGATCGCCCGAACGTTCGCTGTTTCCGGGATACGCAATGCGAGTCTGGCGGCGAACCCGGTACCTGCAACCCGCGCGTGGCCTTCGGGAATACGCAGGAAGCCTGTGATGAGCAGTACTTCGAGTTCCGCCACGCGTACGCGTGCCTCCCGAACAACAAGCCCGCGTCATGCGACGTGAATACAGAACGTTGTTCAGGGAACCCTCAAGTCGAATGCACGATCGGGTGTACCCCGGGGGACGGCAACTGCTGTCAGAAGGGCGATACGTGTATCCGAAACCTCGTGCCCAAGGGCGGGTGCTTCGACAGCGGTTCGAACACCTGCCGGTTCACCCCGCGCGTGCTCATCACGGACAACTGGGGGTGGTGCGCGGGCGAGTGCCGGAATGAGTTCTCCCAGAGCCGCATCCTCGTTGACGCGCTCGGGGCGGAAATCCGGCACCCGAACGGCGGATGCTTCGACGCCTCACGTATCAAGAGCAACGTGGATTTCAAAACAGCCATTGGCGTAAATGAATGCAGCATCAACTACCCTGACACGTCCGGTACCACGGGTAGTTCGCAACGCCCCTGGGTCGTGTTCCCGGGCTCCATGCAGCTCCTTACGGGCGAGGCGCAGTAAGAAATGACCAATTAGACATTAGGTCAATTACCAGTCACCATATCCCCATATGCCCAGATTCGAATCAGCCGCCGCGCGTCCGCTCCCTCCTTCATCGAGAAGGGAAAAGCCGCCGTTGCCTCCATCCCAGCGCGAACCCATGAGCGCCCTCGTGAAGAACGCGAAGGGCGAAGTTCTCGGACTTCGCACCGATGAGCAGCTCGTCACGAAGACCGAAGCCTATCGCGGCGTGGCCGCGCGGCTTCGTGGCATCAATGCAGAACTCAAGGATATCGCAGCCGCCGGACGCAAAGGATTCGAGAGGCGTGAGGCGGAATTGAACGCCGAAGCAAAGCGTTTCACCGACTACCTCGACAAGATGGAAAAGGGGGTGAGCGAGGAGCAGGCCCGCGAGGCGTTCCGCGAAGGCGCGGAGGTCATGGTGGACAATCCGTTCTACACCGAGGAAGTTGCCGAGCTTCGCGATGAGGATATCGTCGACATCACGGAGGAACCCGCGGAAGTCGAGGAGGGCGAGCTCGTGTACAACGTGGAAGATCTTCGGAAGGATTACAAGACAATGGCGCTCGAGAACCACGCGCTCGGCAAGAAGCTGCAAAAGCTCGAAGCGATCCAGCGCACGATCGTCGAGACGATCAGCAAGATGATGGAACCCGGATTCAAGCACCGGCAGGCGCTCACGAAGCTCCAGCGAGACGCCATGACCATCGAGGACTACCAGGCGTTCGCTTTTCCGCTCCTTGGCACGGAGATCCAGGAAGCGGGCGACCGTGAAGAGATCCGGAAGAAGCGGCTCCCGCAGATGCTGGATGCGGTTACGGGACAGATCACGAGGACGTCGGAACAGAAAGTGAAGCTTGCCGAAGAGATCGCGCGTACGGTGAAGAAAATCCGCGAGCTCGAAAAGGGAGGACAGGCCGGAGGCATGAAGAAAGCGGCGTAGGCTTTGCGTCAAACAAATACAACGATGCCCCGTCCCGGTGGTCCACCGGGGCGGGGCATTTGATGAGTCACACGGCGGGCAGGAACGCCCGGAGTTCGCGCCGCGCATCGCGGATCGCCGCGAGGGCGTCTGCGGACGTCCGGAAGTCGTGGACCGTGAGTGCGCGAACGCGCTGTTCGAGTTCGCGGACTACGCCGAAGGCGGTTTCGAGCGACACGCCGGTCACGGGATAGAGACGGAACACGAGGTTCTGCGCCTCCATCGTGCTTCCGAGGGCGAGGTAGACGGGCCGGAGCTCGTCGACCAAGGCGCGGCGCACGCAGAGCCAGATCTTCTCGTCTATCTCGGCGTGGCGGCAGGTTTTGTGCACCGCCGCACCGTCAGTGGGATCCACGTAGTGGTCTCCAGGCGCCACGGCCTGTTCGCACCAGGCGCAGGTTGGGGATGTCGTCACGAATCAGCCTCCTTTCAAGAAGGTACAACCGGGAAGACTAGCGCAATTTCGCGCTTTGGTCAAGGCTCTGTACAAGACACCCGATCCATGCTATTCTGCCATCCGGATAAAACGTGCGAAGGTCCGTCCGTGCCCTGTCAAAGGGGAGGTCGAAGGGAAGTGGGTCATGCGCAAACGGTATCCGAATGGGCGAAGCCCATTCGTCCGCCAAAGCCCGAAGGGCGACGGCGGACGGTAGCTTCAACCGTTCACTTAGTCACTATCATTCGAAAAACGCATGCCTACCAAGCTGTTTGTCGGAGGTATTCCTTACCGTGCAACGGACGAGGAACTCCGCCAACTCTTCTCCCAGGCCGGCGAAGTGTCCTCCGTGTTCATCCCAATGGACCGTGAGACAAATCGCCCACGCGGATTCGCCTTCGTTGAGATGGCGGATGACGCGGCTGCCGAGAAGGCGATCTCGATGTTCGACGGATCCGACATGGGCGGACGCCGCATCGCGGTCAACAAGGCCCGTCCGATGGAAGAGCGCGCACCTCGCGGTCCTCGCTACTAATTCGAGACGTTTGTCTAAAGAAAGCACCCGGTTCGCCGGGTGTTTTCTTTCGTTTGACACGATGTCAGCAATGGCATATAGTCCTTGACGTTGACTCGTTCTAGTAGAACGGGTCTCTTTATTAGCCACCCCCTATGGCAAGCCCAATCTCCCAAGCCATCAAACAGATCTGCGACGAGAAGAACATCCCGATGGAGTCCGTGCAGGAGACGATCGAGAGCGCGCTCGCGGCCGCGTACCGCAAGGACTTCGGCAACAAGAACCAGAACATCAAGGTCGAGTTCGACCCGGAGAAGTACGACGGAGCCACGGCCGGCATTCGCGTGTTCGACGTGAAAGCGGTCGTGGAAGACATGGAGCTCCCGGACGACTACTTTAAGAAGTTCGACGAGTCCTCGATCGCGAAGCGCCAGGAGATGATCCGTCCGTTTCCCGTGAGGCCGGTCGCGACTCCGGCCGACGGGTCCGCCGCCGTGTCTGAAGAAGACCAGTTCAAGTTCAACCCGAAGACCATGATCATGCTGCGCGACGCGCGCGACATCAAACCGGACGCCGCCGTCGGCGAGGAGATCCGCGTGGAGCTCTCCATACCGGCCGCGTTCGGCCGCATGGCCGCGCAGACCGCGAAGCAGGTGATCATGCAGAAGCTCCGCGAGGCGGAACGCGGCGTGATCTTCAGCGACTTCAAGGGCCGCGAAGGCGAGCTCATGAACGTCACGGTCCAGCGCCGCGAAGGCCGGATCGTGTTGATCGACCTCGGTCGCGCCACGGGCATCCTCCTGCCGGAAGACCAGATCGAGATGGAACGCTACTACCCGGGGACGCGGTTGAAGGCGCTCCTCCGCGAGGTCGTGATGACTCCGAAGGGCCCGGAAATCCGCCTGTCCCGTTCCAGCTCCGAACTCGTGGCCGCGCTCTTCGCCCAGGAGATTCCGGAAGTGGCGAACGGGATCGTCCAGTTGAAAGCGATCGCCCGCGAGGCGGGGAGCCGCACCAAGGTCGCCGTGACCACGAACGACGATGCCATTGACCCCATCGGTTCCTGCATCGGGCAGCGCGGAACGCGCATCCAGTCGGTGATCCGCGAATTGGGAGGGGAGAAAGTGGACGTGGTGTTGTGGTCGGAAGACGTCTCGGAATACATCGCGAACGCATTGTCTCCGGCCAAGGTCACGAACGTGGAACTCCGCCAGGCCGACCACCTCGCGTCCGTCACCGTCCTCGGCGACCAGCTGTCGCTCGCGATCGGGAAAGGCGGGCAGAACGTGCGCCTCGCGGCCAAGCTTACGAACTGGAAGATCACGATCGTGGAAGAGGGCGGGAAGGCGCTCGCAGATTCGGATGTCGGCGAGATCGTCCAGGCTGCACTCGAATCAAAACTTGACGAGAACGGCGAGAAAGCCGAAACGGCGGATCAGGCGGACCTGAAAGCAAGCGAATAATCGTATGGGACAGATCTTCAACGAGTATCTGACACGTCCGATCCTGAACCTGCTCGTGTGGTTGTACGACGTTATCCCCGGGCAGGACTTGGGGCTTGCGATTATCTTCCTCACGGTGATCGTGAAGGCCGTGCTGTATCCGTTCGCCGTGCAGCAGATCAAGCAGCAGCGCGCGCTCCAGGCGCTCCAGCCGAAAATCGACGAGGTTCGCAAGCGTCTCGCTGACGATAAAGAAGCGCAGGCGAAGGAGCTCATGGCGCTCTACAAGGCGGAAAAGGTGAACCCGGCCGCGTCCTGTTTGCCGCTCCTGATCCAGCTCCCGGTCTTCATCGCGCTCTATCACGCGCTCGCGAGCGGACTCAAGTCCGAAGGGTTTTCGATGCTCTACCCGTTCGTGCCGAACCCGGGCCAGGTGAACCCGATGCTCTTCGGGTTCGTGGACCTCGCGAAACCGAACTACGTGCTTGCGGTCATCGCCGGTCTCATTCAGTTCTGGCAGACACGGCAGATCCTGGTCCCGCCGGGCGCCGTCACGCCGCCTCCAAAAGAAGTCGCGGGGAAGGAAGGCGCGAAAGACGAGAGCATGGCCACCATGATGAACAAACAGATGATGTACGTGATGCCGGTCGTGACCGTCGTGATCGGATTCGGGCTTCCCGGCGGCCTCACGCTCTACTGGCTCACCATGAGCGCACTCACCGTACTCCAGCAGTGGGTCATGCTGAAGAAACATCCGCTCCCATCAACGGCTCCGCCGATGGTCGCGCCTCCAACTCCTTAAGAGTCATCCCGAGCGAGGCACCACACCCCAGGTGTCATCCCGAGCGAAGGGCCGTCCGCGGCCCGAAGTCGAGGGACCCCTTTCCCGTTACGTCACATACCAAACGGTATGGCGTCATGTCTCAACTCACTCCTCATCTTGGCAGAAAGGAACGTTCGGGGGCCCTTCATAAAAAATTCATCGCTTACTACAATCCCCTTTGGATCGAATCGGCCCCGTAGCTCTTACGGAAAAGGGGTCCCTCGACTCCGCTTCGCTTCGCTCGGGATGACAAAGAGAGGTTGAGATGACAAGCTGCGGACACCGCTCTATCCTGTCCCCGTATGGTCGTGAACACGAAACAGCTCGTGGGCCTGCCGGTCGTGACCCGGGGCGGGGTCGCTGTCGGGAAAGTCGCGGGGTTTGATATTGAGACGGAGACGGGCCGTCTGACGGCCCTTCGGGTGAAAGCGCGCGGGTTGGTCCCAGGGTTGCTCGACCAGGAACTGCTTGTCGCCTGGAATCAGGTCGTCGAGATTGCGAAGGACAAGGTCGTGGTCCAGGACGGCGTCGTTCCCGTGGGCGCACGCGTCCTCGCATCGCGGCCCTCGCCGAACGCATGAGCTACCAGGGTCGGGTCCAGTCTGCCCGTGAAGCAATTCTCCAGACCGTGGCGTATTTCGACGCGATCGACTACGCGCCCACGTGGACCGAGTGCGCCTCGTGGTTCGAGTGGTCCGGAGCGCATGGGTTTGAATACGACGCACCGCCAACCGTTCCGGAACTCGTCTCGGCGCGTGACGGGCTTGTCCACGACGGACGCCTCGAGTCCGGGTTCGGCCGCATCGCGCTCCATGGGCGGCTCGCGCGGCTCGCGTTGCTCGCGATGGAGCGGACCGCGCTCTTCCCGCGAAAAGTCCGGCGCGCCCGTTCGGTCGCGCGTTGGCTCCTCCGGAATCCGAACGTCCGATATGTCGCGCTCGCAAACACCACGGCACTCGCCCACGCCCGCGACCTTGGTGACCTGGATTTTTTCGTCGTGGTTCGCGCAGGGACAATCTGGTCCTCGCGACTCCTCGGGTCCGGCGTGTATAAACTTCTCGGCCGCCTCCCGGGTCACACGGACAAACAGGACGCCGTGTGCCTTTCATACTTCGTCGCGGATGACGCCCTCGATCTCTCGAGTCACATGCTTCCGGGCGATGATCCATACTTCCGGTACTGGTTTTTGTCGCTCCTGCCCCTCGCGGACGACGGCGTCGGGAAATCGCTCTGGGACGCGAATCGCGCGCTCATCTCGCGTCACCCGCGCGCGGAACGGTGGATGCTCACGCCCGATCTCACAGTTACACGTCCACGCATCAGATGTATCGCGTCAGACGCGATCGAATCGCTCGCGCGTCGTTTCCAGCTCGGGTGGTTCCCGAAACAAATTGTCGAGCGTATGAACCGCGACACGTCCGTGATGGTGAACGACCACGTCCTCAAGTTCCACGTGGACGACGGACGCGAAGCATACCGCGCGGCGTATCAGGAACGGCTGCGCGTCATGGGTCTCGTATGACGCGAGTACGTCTCTTTGATGTCGCATGGCGACTTGCCATCCTCGCTCTCCCCTGGCAGACGCGGTGGATTTATCAGCAGGGGATGATCGGCGGCTCACTGTGGGAGCAGGGGACGGGGGCCACCTACTTGTCATGGAGCTTTGTGCTGATCGCGGTTTTTTTAAGTTTTTTGGTCGCGCGGCTTCAGAATCGGGAACCGGGAACATGGAACCGGGAACCGCTTCAGAAGGGCGGTCTCCGGTTCCCGGTTCCCCGTTCCCGGTTCCCGATCGCGCTCCTCGTCCTTCTCATCGTCTCTTTCTTCACAGCCTCACCCACGGCGACCAGCCTCTGGTGGCTTCACGTCGCAATCCTCACGTTGTTCGCGTGGACGCTGGTTCGAGCGCATGTCGACGTCACGCCTTGGTTCATCCTATCGCTCGTCCCGCACGCGGCGCTCGGCGTGTGGCAGTACGCGGCGCAGGACATCACGGGATCGACCCTGCTAGGGATCGCGACGCAACACCCATGGACGTCCGGCGTCTCGGTCGTCGAACACGGCCTGTACCGCGTGCTCCGCGCGTACGGCGGGTTCCCGCACCCGAATATCCTCGGCGGGTGGCTTGCCGTCGGGTTGACGCTGCTCCCCGGTCTTGCGCGACGGTCACGGTCGAACCCCGAGACGCTCGGTCTCGCGGCGTGCGCCGTCTTGTTTGCAACGGCGCTCGTGCTCACGTTCAGCCGAGGGGCATGGATCGCGGCCATCGTCGGGTTGATCCTCGCGGCATGGTCGGTCGTGCGTACATCGCACGCTGATCAAGACCGTCAGGCCACGTGGCTCGTGCTTGCCGCGACGGTCGTCGCGGTCGCCGCCGGTCTCGCATCGCAGTGGGATCACGTGACGGCGCGCTTTACGCCGACGCTGCGTCTCGAACGCTGGTCCATCGAACAACGGTCGTACGCCGTCGAAGAGGGGTGGGATGCATTTTTGGCGCGTCCAATCGTCGGCTGGGGGCCTGGGAGCAGTCTCGTCGCCATCACGACAACGCGGCAGGCGAAGTTTTCGTCGCGTCTCACGGTTCCACCGGAGCCGCCGCATTACGTACCGCTCGTTGCACTCATTGAGACGGGGATCGCAGGCGTGCTCGCGATGGCGTACCTCGCGTGGCGTTTGCTCCGTCCGGCTCTCGGTCGGGACCGATGGCGCACGTCTCTGCCCCTGCTTTCCGTGCTCGGTCTTCTCATGCTGACTGACCACTATCTCTGGACGTTGTGGGCGGGGCAGGCACTCGTGATGCTGGTCGTTGCAATGCTCATCACTCATGTCAGCATGAGCGAGCGTCCCTCCATAGTGTCATCCTGAGCGAAGGTCGCCGAAGGCGACCGTAGCCGAAGGACAGTTTTCAAACATTGAGGAGGCTCATGCCAGTTGAAAACTGTCCTTCGGCTCCGGGCCGTCGGACGGCCCTACGCTCAGGATGACTCTGTAAAGACAGCTCCGTTCGGGAAGACGCATGTTGTCGCGAGTCCATATCTATTCAGTCTCAAATACAAAACCCCACGTCAAGTGTGGATAACGCAGATGTTGGGGGCGGGGTTGACGCCTTTTTCGGCCTCTGGCACCCTGTGCCCACGCGTCGGATTAGCAGTCTCCAGTTGAGAGTGCTGATTCACGACTCCTTAATGATTAACGAACGTACGCATCACTATGTCGAAACTCCGTCCATTGGGTGACCGGGTGATCGTGAAGCCCGTCGCCAAGGAAGAGATGACGAAGGCCGGGATCATTCTGCCGGACACCGTTGACAAGGAACGTCCGGAACAGGGCGAGGTCATCGCCGTGGGACCGGGCAAGGTCCTCGAGAACGGGAGCCGCGCTGCCTTGAGCGTCAAGGTCGGCGACAAGGTCGTGTTTAAGAAATATTCGCCGGATGAAGTGAAGATCGAAAAGACGGAATATCTCGTCATTTCCGAATCCGACATCATGGCGGTCATTGAATAACTCTATGGCAAAACAGATCATCTTCAACGAGAAGGCGCGTCATGCGCTCAAGCGCGGCGTGGACCAACTGGCCGACGCCGTGAAAGTGACGTTGGGACCCAAAGGCCGGAACGTCGTGATCGATAAGGGCTACGGTGCGCCGACGATCACGAAAGACGGCGTGACGGTCGCGAAAGAGGTCGACCTTGAAGACAAGTTCGAGAATATCGGCGCCGAGCTCGTGAAAGAAGTCGCGTCGAAAACGAACGACGTTGCAGGAGACGGGACGACCACGGCCACCGTCCTCGCGCAGGCGCTCATCTCCGAGGGCATCAAGAACATCACGGCCGGGGCGAATCCGCTCGCGGTCAAGCGCGGCATTGAGAAGGGCGTGGAAGCGCTCGTGAAGGAATTGAAGGAGAAGATTGCGAAGCCCGTCCAGACCGCGGAGATCGAACAGGTCGCGAGCATCTCGGCGAACGACGCCGAGATCGGGAAGACCATCGCGTCCGCGATGAAGCAGATGGGCCAGGACGGCGTGATCACCGTCGAGGAATCGCAAAGTTTCGGGATCGAGACGGAAGTGGTCCAAGGGATGCGCATCGACAAAGGCTACGTCTCTCCCTACATGGTCACGAACACTGAACGCATGGAGAGCGAGTACACCGAGCCCTTCATCCTCGTGACCGACAAGAAAATTTCATCCATCCAGGACATCCTGCCGATCCTTGAAAAGGTCGTGCAGACCGGGAAGAAGGACATCGTGGTCATCTGTGATGATCTCGAGGGCGAAGCGTTGACCACATTCGTGGTGAACAAGCTCCGCGGCACGTTCCACGCGCTCGCGGTGAAGGCGCCGGGCTTCGGCGATCGTCGGAAGGAGATGTTGGCCGATATCGCCACGGTCACGGGCGCCACGTTCATCACGGAAGACCTGGGCCGCAAGCTCGACTCGGTTGAACTCGCAGACCTCGGGTCCGCCCATAAAGTCGTCGCCACGAAAGACCACACCACGTTCGTTGGCGGCAAGGGCAAGGCGGACATGGTCGCGGCGCGAGCCGGGCAGATCAAGAAACAGCTGGAGACGACCGAGAGCGAATTCGACCGCGAGAAGCTCCAGGAGCGGCTGGCGAAACTCTCCGGCGGGATCGGCGTGATCAAAGTGGGCGCGGCCACGGAAGTCGAAATGAAAGAAAAGAAACACCGCATTGAAGACGCGGTCGCGGCCACGAAAGCCGCGATCGAAGAAGGGATCGTTCCGGGCGGCGGCGTTGCGCTCCTGCGCGCGCTCCCGGCGCTCGACGCCGTGAAGGTCGAAGGCGAGGAAGCCGTAGGCATCCGGATTTTGAAGAAAGCGGTCGAGGAACCGATCAAAGTCATCGCGGAAAATGCGGGGAAGGACGGGTCGGTCGTCGCTGAAGAAGTGAAGAAGCTCTCGGGTGCAATGGGCTACAACGCGGCGACGGACACGTACGAAGATATGCTGAAGAGTGGCATCGTGGACCCGGCCAAGGTCACGCGCTCTGCACTCCAGAACGCGGCGTCGATTGCGGCCATGTTCCTCACCACAGAAGCAGTCATCACCGACCTGCCGAAAAAGGAAGAACCCACGCCCGGTCATGGTCACGGTGGCGGGATGGGGATGGACTACTAAACAAACGACGATAAAAAGATGACCCCGCCTTTCGTGAAAGGCGGGGTCGAAGTTTTTGGGGTGGCTCGTAGCCTGGTTTAAGGCGAGCCGCGGCGTCTCGTGCAACTGGGAGGAGGTGCGTCGTCAGGCGACTGGACAGAGCGGTGGTAGTCTATGAGCGCTACCACGGTGTCTTCGTGGGTGTTCGCGCGTGGCGAGCCCTGTCTCGATTTCCGCATGAAGCGATGTTCTTCTCGGAGTTCGAGGACGGTCGAGTAGTGACTGTCGGAGTCCAGGGCGTCGGCAACGTTTCGAAGGGGCATGAGCGTTCTCCTTTTTCTGCAGGCACGGCATCCAGTGTGTCAGAGCGACCGGGGATCATACAAGAGTTTGCGGATCATGTCAACGGGTGGTACGATCCGGACATATGACTGAACCCATGCAGGAGACCGTGATCCCCCGATTTGATCCGAAAGACGTTGAAGACCATAAACTCATGGCCGCGTTGTCATACATCGGCATCCTCTGCCTCGTGCCCCTCCTCGCCGTGAAATCGTCCCGCTTCGCGCAGGAACACGCGAAGCAGGGGCTCATTCTCTTGATCGTATGGGTCGTCGGCTCGTTCGTGTTCTGGTTCCCGTTCATCGGCTGGGCACTCGGGCTCGCCGTCCTCGTGGCGAACATCGTGGCGCTTTTGAAATGCCTTTCGGGGGAATTCTGGGAGATCCCGGTGATCGGTCAGTATCGGAGTAAGATCAAACTTTGAATGGATGCGGAAGACAGCCCCACCCGGGTTGTCTTTTAATATATGAGCCCGATCATGGACCGCGTGACCCATCTCCGAAGCCGCGTGGACGAAGCCTGGCGCGTGTTGGATTTGGATGCGGTGAAGCACGAGATCGCGGCACTTGAAGTCGAAGCGTCTTCGCAGGATTTTTGGTCTGATCAGGAACGTGCGCGTCGCGAGAGTCAGAAGCTCGCGGACCTGAAGGAGCAGTACGACCGTTGGGCCGCGCTCCGCGCATCAACCGTCGAACTCCAGGAACTGCTCGAACTCGTGGAGGCGGAGAAGGACGTGTCGCTCGCGCGCGACGCCGAGTTGCGCGCTGCGGAGCTCGAGAAGACATACCTGTCACTCGAGTTCTCCATGCTGTTCTCGGGGGAGCATGATGCGTCGAACGCGGTCCTCGCGATCCACGCGGGCGCGGGCGGCACGGACGCCCAGGACTGGGCCGAGATCCTCATGCGGATGTATTTCCGATATGCGGAGAAGAAAGGATGGCGTGTCCGTCTCGTCGATGAGAGCCGCGGGACCGAAGCGGGGATCAAGAGTGCGACCTTCTTCGTGGAAGGCCGGTATGCGTTCGGACACTTGAAAGGGGAAGCGGGCGTGCACCGCTTGGTCCGCTTGTCGCCATTCAACGCCGACCAGTTGCGGCAGACGTCGTTCGCGCTCGTCGAGGTCCTCCCGGAGTTTGACGAAACGATCGAGGTTGAGATCAAACCCGAAGACCTGCGGATCGATACGTTCATGAGCGGAGGCAAGGGCGGCCAGTCCGTCAACACCACGTACTCGGCCGTCCGTATCGTCCACCTGCCCACGAAGATCACCGTCTCCTGTCAGAACGAACGGTCGCAGACGCAGAACAAGGCGACGGCGATGAAGATCCTGAAGGCGAAACTCCTGAAACTGAAGGAAGAAGAAGTGTTGAAAGAACGTCAGGAGCTCCGCGGCGAGTACCATAGCGCCGAGTGGGGGAACCAGATTCGTTCCTACGTCCTCCAGCCGTACCGCATGGTCAAAGACCACCGGACCGACGTGGAAACATCGGATACGGACGGAGTCTTGAACGGGGATCTGGATCTTTTCATCGAGGGATATCTTCGGCACCAGGCCGAGGGACAGGATAAAAGGGCGGAAATGAACCGGGACGTGTAGGGGCGACGCGGTGCGTCGCCCCGTCAGGCAGGCTCAAACGGGCCTTTAATAGTTGGGTCAAGCAGGATTGACAACCCAGCCATTTTCTGGTATTCTCTTTTGTTCTCCACATTGAGGAGGACAGAAAGAATCACTCACTATGAAACAGCACATCCTTGTGACCGGCGGAGCGGGGTTCATCGGTTCGCATCTCGTGGATGCGCTGCTTCAGGCAGGCCACGAGGTGACGGTGATCGATATCCTGTCCGACCGAAATCGTGGAAACCTCAATCCGAAGGCCCGGAACGTGAACGCGGACCTCACGAAGCTTGAGACGATCGGGATCGTGGAGGCGCTCGCGCCGGATGTGATCTTCCACTTCGCCGGCAACGCGAGCGTGCCGAAGTCCGTGGCCGATCCGGTCATGGATATGGAGATCAACTACGTGGCGACCGCGCGTCTTCTCGACGTGGCATCGAAGATCGGCGTGAAGCGTTTCGTCTTCTCTTCGACCGGCGGCGGACTGTCGTCCGAGTACACCACGCTCCCGACGCCCGAGAACACGCCCTCCAGGCCGCTCTCGCCGTACGTGAAACATAAGCTCGCGTCTGAAGAGCTCGGCGAATTCTACTGTATCCATCGCGGTCTCCCGTTCGTGGCGCTTCGCTTCGCGAACGTGTACGGCCCGCGCCAGACCGTGACCTGCGGCGAAGCCAATGTGATCGCGACCTTCGCGCATAAGATGGTGAGGAACGAGCCCGTGCAGGTGAACGGCAACGGTCTTCAGACGCGCGACTACGTGTACGTGGATGATGTGATCGACGCGTGTCTCATGCTTCTCGATCAGACGAATGCGGCAGGACCGCTCAACGTCGGGTCAGAACATGAAATCAACGTGTCCACGCTGCATCGCGTGATGGCTCAGTACCTCGGGTACAGGGTCCCTGTGATCAAAGGCCCTGCCGATACAGGCGCGTCGTCTCGTTCCTGTCTCGACATCACGAAGATCCGCATGACGCTCGGCTGGAAGCCGACCACGTCCATACAGGACGGGCTCAAGCGCACGCTTGACTGGCACCGTGAGGAAGTCGAGCGAGAACGCGCCAAAGCCGGCCTGGTCCGCGAGTTCGCGGCCTAAGGAAAATACCCCGCCTCTCACGAGTCGGGGTATTTGATATTGTATGCCACGATCAGGGCGAGAGGCGGTCGGTTATAATGGTCGGGGCGCACGCAGTGCGCCCGTACGCCGTGCTATTCTAGTCGCGTGATCATTCTTCGTGGTCGTCACAGCGTCATGATCCGACAAGCCGTGCGCGTCTTGAAGCGGGGCGGCGTCATCGCATTTCCGACCGAGACGACGTACGGTCTGGGGTGCGATCCAAGGAATGTGAAGGCAGTTGCGAAGGTCTTCCGCATCAAGAGACGCGTTACGTCGAAATCGTTGCCGCTCGTCGCGTCGTCCGTACGTGACGTACGTCGCATCGCGGTTTTGGATGGTCTCGCGGCTCGTCTTGCGCGTAGTCATTGGCCGGGACCGCTGACTATTGTCCTTCCCATGAAGGCCGTCGGACGGTCGAAACGGGGAGGGGACATCGCCATTCGCGTGTCTGCGTCCGCATTCGTCCGCGCACTCGTGCGCGCGTACGGGTTTCCCCTTGTCGCGACGTCGGCCAACCGGTCAGGGAAGCCGGAGTGTCGGTCTGGTCGCGCGGTCGTTCGAGTCTTTCAGCATGCAAAGACCAAGCCTGATCTCGTCTTAGATGCTGGAGCTTTGCCGAAGCGCAAGCCTTCGACGATTGTGAGGGTGGGGAAAGATGGGAGGGTTGAGGTCCTACGGAAAGGGGCAGTGAGGATGAAAAGGGGTTCCTCGGCCGTCTGACGGCCTCGGAATGACAAAAAAGGAATAAAGAAACCGACCCCACCTTGAGGACAGGCGGGGTCGTTTCGTAGTCAGGGAGCGGGTTGGATGTTCTGTGCGAGCCGGTGGTAGCGCCGAGCGGCGTCCTCCCGGCCAATCAGGCGGAGCATCTCGCTGTACGACCGGAACAGGTGGGCGCGGCGTTCTGCGCCGGCGTTCATGGCGTGGGAGAGGGCGATCTTCATCGCACCGCACGCGTCCATGAGCTCGCCGGACTTCCAGAGCGACAGGGCCTTGATTTCCCAGGCCTGGTCGTTCTTGTCGTCCAAGCCGAATGCGTTGTCGAGGGCGTTCTTCGCCTCGTCCAGAAGCTCGAGCCGGAAAGCAATCCCGGCGAGCATGGACCACAGCATGCTTTTCACCTCGCGTTCGTGCGGAGGGACACGGAGGATCAGGCGCAAGAGCACCGATCGCGCTTCCGGGAGCATGCCTTGCTCGATCAACGTGTCGCGGTAGCGACACAGGTGCCGGTACGATCCGGCATGCTCGTTCACACTGCGCAGAATCTCCCTGACGACCTTCTGTTGGTCCATGGATTCGTCCCGTTTCTCCCTGTTGGGAAGGTCCGACTGATACGGTCGAAGCTAGCAGGGAATGCTCGGTGTGTCAACCCCGCCCCAGTTCGACTTGGTCGAACTGGGGCGGGGTCAAGGGGTGTACACTGACCGGGAACCGGGAACGGGGAACCGGGAACGAATATGTCGCCGGCTGAAATCAAAGCAACGCTGACACGTCTGGGAGTACGCCCGAACAAGCGGCTTGGGCAGCATTTTTTGATAGATCGGGCGGCGCTCCAGGCGATCGTCGAAGCGGCAGACCTGAAGCGTGGAGACGTCGTTCTTGAAGTCGGCCCGGGTTTGGGCGTGCTGACCGGCGCGTTGTTGGACCATGGCGCACGCGTCACGGCGATCGAGCAGGACAGAACGTTCGTGGCATATCTTGAAAAGATCTATCCAGACCTCACGGTCTCGCACGGCGATGCGGCGACCATCCATTGGCACGATATCGTGGGAGTCAAACCGTGGAAGTTTGTCTCCAATCTCCCATACTCGATCACGTCGCTCGCGTTGCGAAAGGCGCTCTGGGCGCCGCGACCGGCAGACCGCGTGGTCGTCCTCGTCCAGCGAGAAGTCGCCGAGCGCGCCGTCGCACGAAGCGGCAAGACGTCGCTCTTGAGCCTCATGGTCGCACTCGCGTCGCGGTCCGCGCGCATCATCCGTCGCGTACCGGCTGGCGCCTTCTACCCGCCGCCCAAGGTCGAATCCGCCGTACTCGAGATCGTGCCCATGCCATGGTCTGACCGCGAAAAAAGGTGGGGGATTGATCCGGAGAAGGTCATGGAGGTCGCGAAACGCGGGTTCGCGCATCCCAGGAAACAACTCGCATCGAACCTCGCGTCTCCTCTCCATGTACTGGCGCAGCGCGCTGCGCCCGTACAGGGAAAGGAGGCGGTGGTGTCCGTACTCGTATCACTAGGTCTGGATCCAAAAACTCGTGCCGAAGACCTGTCGCCGGACGAGTGGGCGAAGCTCACGATCGCATTACATTAAAATCAAACGCCGGTCAGGTAGAAACCCTGACCGGCGTGTGAGTGTCTCGGCAACGTCTCACGACGTGGCTTCGACGAAGGTACTGCTTGCGGATCAGGCCTCCGCGCGCTCACCCCGATTGCCCTTGGACTTCTTCTCCTTCTTGGGCTTGGTGGCGGCGATGGTGTGCATCTCGCACTCACCGCGCGCCTGCGACTTCTCGGCGCTCTTTTCCGCGCGTGCCTTGCGGTCCGCCTTCTTCTCGGCCGCGCGCGCCTCCTGCTCCTCGCGGGTGAGCGGCTTGCCGCTCGTCTGCTTGGGCTCGCGGATCGGGCAAGCACGATCCAGGAACTCCATGCCACGCGAGGCGCGATGAGTCGCCTCCTCACGTGCCGGAAGCCGAGCCTGGCACAGCCGGATGCACTCCTCGCGCTCGTCGGTCGAGAGCGTGGGGTCCTCGTCCACCTGGCACCACACCAGGCCGACCGCAGAGCGAAGCGCGTCGTCGTGGCTCAGACCGCGTTCCTCTTCGTTCCGCTTGGTGTGCAGGTCGATCTCGCGATCGATCTGCCCCCAGACGGTGAAGGGGACGGGGACAGGGGCCGGAGCGGGACCGCGCTTCGGCAGCTTGGCCCGCACCTGGCGCTTCAGCGACTCGACGTCCTCCGGAGAGAGCGTCGTGTAAGTCTCGATCTCGCGGAACATCCGGCCGCAGGCGCTCGAGAGCGCGCGGTCGGCCGGCATGCCGTTTTCCACGTTGCGCTCGATGAAGAGCGCGACGACGTCGTCGAGGTGCCCGGGAGTGGTGAGCGGCAACCGTTCGAGACTGCGTCTCTGCGGGCGACGCTCCGCCTGCGGACGCGGGGCGGTCTTCGTGGACTTGGCGCGGGGTGCGGGTTTCTGCACCACCGTGATCTCGGGTTCGTCCGAGATCTCGAGCACGTCACCCGTCGTCACCTGATCGGCGCCAGCGAGGGCGGCGAGCAGGGATTCGGAAGTGTGTGCCACGGTCGCCTGATCGGGGCGGACGCAGTCCGCCCTTACGGCGTCGAACGCGGCCCAGAAGGCGACCACGTCCAGGTTCTTCACCTGGTCCGTGCGCGCCGCGCGGTCCTCGTCCTTCACGCCCTCGTTCTTCGCGAGGACCGTCTCGACGATCCACGTGCGCGCCGCGTCGAGCGCCTGGGGGCGACCCATGGCGCGATCCAGATTGCGCTTCACGCCGCCCACGAGGAGCTGCGTGACGCGTTCGGCCGTGGGGTACCTGTGCGTGCGACTGGGGGACTGCGCGGTCTGCGGACTGAGGTCTGCGACCGTCGGACGGTCTACGCTCGTCTCGGGCGTCGCGGTCTCCGTCGCAACCGGTCGAGACTTGATGTCCGGCCGGAAGCTCGCACGCGTGCCGCCGGATGCGGTCACCTCGAGCGAACTGGTCCTCGGCATCTTTGCGACGGCCTTCTGAATGGCCAGCCGCGCGTCGAAGCGGGAACTGATGTTGCTGGTGATGTTTTCCAAGGGGCTACCTCTTTCTTGGTTGTCTATCGTCAGGTTGACGATGGTGGTTTGCACACTCAGGGAATCCGAGTATGACCGCATAGAATAGCATAAATATCCGGTTTTGTCAAGGGGGCTTTGCACGGTTTTCTTGTCATGAAAAAAGTGTTATTTGAGCCATATTTGAGTTATTGCTTTCCATCAGTCGCTTGTCCTCACATGGGTCCCTTGACGAAAGCGCTGAAAATCATTAACCTTCCGGGCACCAGAAACCACGAAACTTGGACAACCGAAGAGTGATCGCCAAAAAAAGAAATAGGGAAATTGATTGATCTCATGTTCCCGCCAGGAGCATGAGGTTTTACTGAGAGTTTGATCCTGGCTCAGGACGAACGTTGGCGGCGTGTCTAAGGCATGCAAGTCGTGCGGATCGCTGGTCGTAGCAATACGGTCGGCGGTTAGCGGCAAACGGGTGCGTAACACATTGGCAATCTGCCTCGAAGTCGGGCACAACCCCGCGAAAGCGGGGCTAATTCCACGATGGAGATGAGGGGACGCAAGTCATTCTTATCTAAAGTCGCAAGACGCTTCGAGAGGAGCCTATGGCCTATCAGCTTGTTGGCGGGGTAATGGCCCACCAAGGCTATGACGGGTATGGGGTGTGAGAGCACGACCCCACTCACTGGGACTGAGACACTGCCCAGACACCTACGGGTGGCTGCAGTCGAGAATATTCCCCAATGGCCGAAAGGCTGAGGGAGCGACGCCGCGTGCGGGACGAAGGGCTTCGGCTCGTAAACCGCTTTTCTCAGGGACGAACACTGACGGTACCTGAGGAATAAGAGGTTGCTAACTCTGTGCCAGCAGCAGCGGTAATACAGAGACCTCGAACGTTGTCCGGATTCATTGGGCGTAAAGGGTCCGTAGGCGGCTTCACACGTCGATGGTCAAATCTCGGGGCTTAACCCCGAACCTGCCGTCGATACGATGAGGCTCGAGCATGGGAGAGGCGAGCGGAATTGCCGGTGTAGTAGTAAAATGCGTTCATATCGGCAAGAACACCAAATGCGAAGGCAGCTCGCTGGAACATTGCTGACGCTCAGGGACGAAAGCGTGGGGAGCGAAAGGGATTAGATACCCCTGTAGTCCACGCCCTAAACGATGGATGCTAGATATCGGGAGTATCGACCCTCCCGGTGTCGGTGAAAAAAGCTAACGCATTAAGCATCCCGCCTGGGGAGTACGGTCGCAAGACTAAAACTCAAAGGAATAGACGGGGACCCGCACAAGCGGAGGAGCATGTGGTTTAATTCGATGGTAAGCGAGAAACCTTACCTGGGCTTGAAAGACAGCTGCAAGCCGCCGGAAACGGTGGCCGCCTTCGAGGGTGCTGTCTAGGTGCTGCATGGTTGCCGTCAGCTCGTGTCGTGAGATGTACCGTTAAGTCGGATAACGAGCGCAACCCCTGTTCCGTGTTGCATATCACGGAAGACCGCCTCGGATAACGGGGAGGAAGGTGGGGATGACGTCAAATCAGCATGGCTCTTACGTCCAGGGCTACACACGTGCTACAATGGCATCGACAATGGGTCGCCAAGCCGCAAGGCGGAGCTAATCCCACCAAACGATGCCCCAGTTCGGATTGAGGGCTGCAATTCGCCCTCATGAAGCCGGATTCGCTAGTAAATGCGTATCAGCAATGGCGCATTGAATACGTTCTCGGGTCTTGTACTCACCGCCCGTCACGTCAAGAGAGTCGGAAATACCCGAAGGCCCCGATGAGGGGACGAAGGTAGAGCCGATGATAGGGACGAAGTCGTAACAAGGCATCCGTAGCGGAAGCTGTGGATGGATCACCTCCTTTCTAGGGAGAACATCACGTCGATTGGCGATCACTCTTTGGCAGTCCAGGTCTCAAGGCCCGTTGCGGGGTTTTTTGTTTGTCGCGTATGATGCCGTCATATGCCCTTGAAAGCGGAACAGCCCACGGCCGCGCCCCAGCGCCGGCCGCCCGCGCCGGAACCCTCCGGACCGGCATCGTCGAAAAAACAGAAGCGGGAGATGCGCATGCCGACCCGCATGGATCAGGGACTGGCCGACGCGCTCTCCGACCTCACTCCTGAAACCTACCTCCCGCACCTCATGAGCAAGGGCGGTGAACACCTCGTGTTCGAGTTCGACGATCCGAAACACCGGAACATCGTCTACAAGATCAATTTTTACCAGACGGTTCCGTTTCTGAAATACGACCTTCGGAACATCCATGAACGGGCGGCGGCTGAAAAAAATCTTCAGAACGCGATGGAGATGCAAAAGAACCGACTGACGATTCTGCGCGACTACTTTGGGTACCACGCCGTTCCCGCGCAGCACCTCATGGTGCGGGACATCCCCGTATCGAAGGCCGTCATCCGACGCCTGGACCCGACCGTTCTCGACGCGGTGACGGATCTGCCGGACACGGTGCCCGCGTGGGTGGCGGTCCAGCGACGATTGCAGTTCCCCGAGGGAGACGTGGTGTCGCTGAACGGGTACTACCCCGAATCGCCGACGGCGCTCCTCGATCCAAAGGATGAAGACGCCCAAGAGGTTTATGACGAAGCGCACGACTTCCTCGTGGGCCGCGGGTTTACCAGGAAGACCAGGGAAGACGAACTCCTGCTCGCGTTCAACATGTATCGGAATCTTGAGCAGGTATGGGATCGCATGAGCGGTGATGCCGCATTCGCGTCGAAACTGAAGGAGACGGTGAAACAGCTGGTCGCATTCACGAACGAGACCGGGATGGTGCTCGATGTGGCCGGAAGAAACAATCTCGTGCTCCTGAAGAAAGACGGCGAGTGGACGCTCAAACTTCCCGACGCGCTCTTACCGGATGACCGGTTGAACATGAGGCAATTGGAACGAGCCGCCGGGAAACTCGAGACCGGTTCGAAACTCGACTCGTTGGATCTCTCATACGTGATGAACTGTTTGAATACGGTCCGGTACATCAACGCCCTGGCCATCGTCGCCGGCATCCCGGATCGCGTGAATGTCCCGGGCGTGAAGGACGTTCCTGCGTCGAGGTGGCGTGGGGAGATGAGTCGTATCCATTGGTAATCAGGCCGCCCGGGCGGGCGGGGGGTTGACGGACTCCGATATTTTTGATACGTTCGATCGTCATTCGGACTTTCAACCAGGAGTCACTCATGGCGAAGACACGTCTTCTGATCATCGTTGATGACGAGCCGGGCCTCGCGCGCGGGATTGCGCGCTACATTCGGCAGTTCATCCCACGGAGTAACGATCCCGCCGTGTGCCGGGTCCAGCCCTGTGAACACCCGAAGGCAGCCCTCGAGCTCATCCGTTCCTCCGGACACGACGCGAGCGTCTTCCTCATCACCGATGGGCACATGCCATACCTGAACGGCGATGAATTCATCCTCGAACTCCGCGCGAAGCACCCCGATGCGCTTCGGTACACGTGCATCACGTCGTGCCATCGGGTGTTCGATGAACTCGCAAAAGGCATTGGAGTCGAGTTCATGTACGGGAAAGCCGTGGATCAAGTGCACTGGCCGCGGATCAAGAAAGCGATCGAGGACTTCCTCGCAAACTAGAACACGTTCCAGCCCCCGACAGCTCTCGTCGGGGGTTCGTGATGTACGGGCATGCCTACGTGGCACTCACGTCTGTGATCGGTTCACGGCACACATACACGGCCGCGGGAGGAACGTTCAACGGGGAAAATTTCACGTCCACGCTCCGGAAGTTGCGTTCAAGCTCGGTCTTCGAAGACAGGGAGTACTGGATGGCGATGAAGACGCCGCCCGGGTTCAGTTGTCGTTTGATGAGGTCGAACATGCGGGCGCGTTTCTCCGTCTCCATGACCGTGAACGGGACGCCAGACACGATCGCGTCCCACCCCGACCCGTCACGCAGCACGTCTTCCGCATCTCCGACTACGAGGCTCACGGCAGGAAAATTCTTTCGGAATTCGGTCGCAAGCTCCGGGTCGATCTCGACGGCCGTGAGACGGGTCACGTTTGTCAGTCGTTCCAGGATCCCCTGGGTGATGGACCCAGTTCCGGCGCCCATCTCAAGCACGCGTCCGTTCGGACTGATGGGGGAGGCCATCACACGGGCGGTCGCGAGGCTCGTCGGAAGCACCGCGCCCACGGCGACCGGCGAGGCGAGGAAGCGCTTGAAGAAGACGAGGGGATTATGAATCGCCATACAAATCGAATGGCTGGTACGGTAGTACGACGGGCTGAACCTGCCAACCAGGGTCATTCATTGACGATATGGTCATCAGACGTTACGATCCCGACCGCTTGGCACGCATAGCTCAGTTGGTTAGAGCGTCACATTGACATTGTGAAGGTCCCTGGTTCGAGTCCAGGTGCGTGCACCATAAAACCCCGCCTGCATGCAGGCGGGGTTTCGCGTTGATAAGGGGTCATGTTATACTTTCGCCATCTTATCCCATCATCCTTTTTGTATGGCGAACACCAAAGCGAAAAAGTCTGGCCGCAAGGCGGCTAATACCCCCGCACCCTGCGGGCCGGGTTCCACGTGCGGCCACTCGGGTTGTGAGGGAGGAACCTGCAGCGTCCGCTACGTCGGACCCACCTCCCACCCGCGCGACCATCACGTGCAGGAAGCGGCACAGGGCGCCCGTCACGTGTGGACGGCCGCGATTGTGGCCGGTCTCGCCGTGGTGCTGACCGGTACGGTGGCATACACGTCGGCACAAGCGCAGGACAAGGTGGATACGCCGTCGTTATTCATCCTCAATTCATTGCGCCGGATCGAACAGCGCCTGGACCGAATAGAGCCGAAACTTGAAAGCGCCTGCCTGAAGAGCTGCGGTGATGCGTACAAGGTTTGTGCCGAGGGTGCGGGTGATGACACGGGCGCGCAGGCCGCGTGTGAGGACACCGCCCGTTCTTGCCAGAACGGCTGTACGACGCCAGTGGAGACGGCAGAATGATAATTATTACGAGTTTACAGCCCCCGTCCCGCTTCTCGTGAGAGGCGGGACGGGGCTTTGTTAACGCACTCCTTGCCTGGATTGTGGATATCTGTATCTGGAATCTGCTATACTTAATAAACTTTCATATAGCCCATTTGAGCTTTCGGAATGGGACGAAGAGGGCGGAATCCGGAGTCGGTGTCTCCTGGCGAGGATGCCCGACCGGCCGGATGCCGCCCTTTTTGTTTACCTGATATGACTCCTGAAAGAGAGCAGCGCATCTCATCCGTCACGGCGCGACGCCAGAGGGATTTGCAGGTTGTGATCGAGAACGTCGACGACCCGCATAACCTTGGGGCGATCCTGCGGTCGTGCGATGCGGTCGGGGTCGGGACCGTCCACCTCCTCTATCATGGCGACCACACGCCGCCGAACATGCGCGATCTCAAGACCAAGGCAGCCGCGAGCGCGGCGAAATGGTTGGAGATTAAGAAATGGGGGAGTGTGGAGGCATGTGTCGCGTCTGTGAAACCCGCGACGATCTACGCGGCCACGTTGTCCGACCGAGGTCGCGCGCCGTGGGATCTCGACCTCGTATCGCCGTGCGCGATCGCGGTCGGAAACGAACACGATGGTCCGTCGGATGAACTGGTCCGGTCTGCCGACGGCATCATAACGATTCCGATGCAGGGGTTTGTCGACAGCTTCAACGTATCCGTAGCTACGTCGATCTGCCTTGCTGAAGCTATGCGGCAAAGGATCGCAAAGGAAAAATATTAGACTCGGGTGACTTTCAACGTCTCACGGAGTCTGTCGATGACGGTCTTTGATGCTTCGAGGAGCGTCGCGTTCGTCAAACATCCGGTCGCGCGGTCTCTCGTCCCCGAGAGGCCGAGCGGGCGGCCGAGTTCGGCGGCTGAACGGGGCGCGGTCGCGGCCACCGTGACGCACACGCCCTTGCCCGCGTCCGGCTCATAGATGAGCGCGATCGTTTTCGCCTCGGGCGCATACCCGATGAGTTCGTCGATCACGTCTTCGAGAGCCGTCGCGTCCGCGCCGGCGGCGATGAAGTCCTGGTGCGAGAGCACGGTCCACACGAAGCCCGTGTCGCGGTCCTGTTCCAGCCGCGCGAGCGCGCGGCCCCAGAGCTTCAACGTCGCCACGGACCTGGTCCGCCAGAGTCCGTTCACGATGTCTTCGCGCCGCGCGCCCATGGCGATGAGCGCGGAGCTCGTCGCGAGCGTCTTCGGGGTCACGTTCGGCGTCTTGAAACTTCGCGTTCGCGCGATCATGCCGGCCAAGAGCGCTGTCGCGAGGTCTTCGTCGATCAGGTTGCGGTTCCAGGACTCGAGCAGGTTGAAGAGCACCTCGGTGGTCGAGACCGCGTTCAAGTCCACAATGTTCACCTGGCCCCAATGCTCGTTCGCGGAGCCGCAGTCGATGTTCACCACGTGCGTGCGGTACAAAAAGTCCGCGTGCTCGCGCGCGAGGGGACCCAGGCTGGCCTGGTCAGGACAGTCGAGCGCGATCACGAGGTCGTAGCGGTCGGAGCCGTGCGTGAAGCTCACGTCGCTCGGGCGCCATTCTTTTTCCTTCGGGACCACCGTGATTTCGAGCTTGCCGTCTTTCACGTCGTACATGAGCTCGCCGAGCGGGGTCTTCGATACGTCGAGCGCGATGTGGAACGCGCGCATGGCGCCCATGGCACCGCGCACGTCGTCCGCGCCGCGAAGGAAGGACGGCGCCGTTTTTCGGTCGAATCCGGGTACGACGGTATCCACCTGCTTCTGGAGTTTTTTCAAATACGCGTGACATGCCACGGCAGCGGCGAGCGCGTCCGTGGTGGCGTGTTCTCTCGTGGCAACCAGGATGCGCGAGGCGCGCGTAATCAATTCCTGTGCCTGTTGGGTCGCGTTTAACGCCATGACAGTGGTGCGACAAGCAGCGGGATACCTTATGACGAGTAGCCCGTGGTGTCAATCCCGTATACGTTCCTCTGGCAGCATGTCTGTATTGACAAACGACCTGTTTTCCAACACGATCGGCTTGAGTGGAGGGAACCATGACAAAAACAGATGAACCCGCGGCAACGACAACTGAACCGGTTACGATCACGGCCAACGTGATAGAAGCGTACATGGTGGATAGCCTCGAGTTCTGGTGCCAGAACTGCAAGTGCCGGCACACCAAGACGGTCAGGAGGCTTCCTGCGCGCACCTTGAAGTTCGAACTCTTGAGCTCACTCTCTTTCAACTGCAACTGCGGCGCCGAGTTCATCGTGAAGTACTGACTCTCCGTTCCTCGATCGCCTCCCATGCCCCGTATCAACTGATGCGGGGCAACTTATTTTTCGCCGACATCCCGATTCCGGGAATCGCGACGGTTTCAAGTTATCCACATTTTTTCTCTCGAGGGCTGGAAGTATGGTAAGATGTTCGACAGTTTGGATATGCCCGAGTGAGACGGGCAGCCAAAGTATACAAAGGTACATCAAGCCTTCATTCATCTCCCTGTCGTTCCATGAACGTTCTACAGAGAGGCCCAACTACATAGCGCAGGCAAAAGGGGGGCTTATTTTATTTCCAGACACCACACACTCCATAACCAACGAGACTCATTAAAACCTTCTATTCATTAAGTACGACATATGTCCATGATCGCGATCAAACATCGGTTCACGAAAGGGTTCAAGAAACTCGCCATCCTCTTCACGACCGCCAGCCTTGCCCTCGGCAACACGCTCGGCTACGTGGTGATCCCGCGACTCCTCCCAGGGCCGCAGGCGGCGTTGGCCTTTCAAGTAAATTCGAAGCCAGTAGGGATTGCAGCCGGGGAGCACCACAACCTCGTACTTTTACAGAATGGCAGCGTTTGGTCCTGGGGCCTGAACGACAAAAAGCAGCTTGGGCTCTCCTTCCCCTACACGAATTTCAGTTTCAACGAAAGCCCACATCCAATTGATTTACTCACCGTACCCGCTAAGCAAGTGGCAGCAGGGGATCGTTTCAGCATGGCGCTTGCTACAAACGGCACCGTGTATGCGTGGGGGGAGGATACCTATGGCCAGATCGGTCAAGGGTGGGCAACCTCCTATATCGAGATGCCGCTACAAGTGAAAGATCCAACCGATCCCAGCGGGTTCCTCACAAATGTGAAAGCAATTGCTGCAGGTAGCCAGACGGCATACGCATTAAAAAATGACGGTACGGTCTGGGCTTGGGGAAAGGGAACGGCCGGAGAAATCGGACATGGGTTATCGGGCAATAAGCCCTTTCCGACGCAAGTAATTACTCCATTTGGTTTCGGCCAACCATTGATGAACATCGTACAAATAGAAGCAGGCGGTTCACATGCACTGGCATTAGATTCACTAGGGTCAGTATGGGCATGGGGGGTAAATAGCGATGGTCAGTTGGGTCGCGGCACAGCTACACCATATGATACTTATGCAGAACCGGTGCTTAACCCCGCAGGAACTGACTATCTGACTGATGTTGAAAGGATCGGGACCGGAGGGGCCAGTTCATTCGCCATCGCGAGACCCGGCGGAACCGGAACGTCGATACTCTACGGCTGGGGCCTGAATATACTAGGTCAATTAGGGATGACAGCGAATACACCATTATATGAAGCACTCCCCAAACAGACGTCCTGCGGTGCGGCATGTAATGCCTGGTCCGTTGACAGTGGGGGAAACCATTCAGCGTTCATTGATGATTATGGGTCCGTTGGGATGGCCGGCTTGAATTTGTACGGTCAATTTGGCACTGGATCAACCTATGATTTCGGTAAGGGTTATTGGACTTATGGATTTGACAGTTATTACAATAATAACTTCATAAAAGTTGCTGCAGGGTTGGGCCACTCCCTCCTCCTTGATAATAATGGGAGAGTTTGGACGGCGGGTCGGAATGATGTTGGTCAAGTTGGCGACGGAACAACTGACGACAGGCATAGCCCGGTAATCGTCCTCGAGGGTCCAACGGCTCAATACGTCATCCCCCCGGTCATCAGCCTGGGCCAACAGCACGGCGCGATGTTGCAGGAGGACGGGACCGTGCTCACGTGGGGTGATGGGGGCAGCGGCCAGTTGGGGAACGGAACGCAAATAGACAACCCAACGCCGAACAATGTGATTGATCCGTCCTCGCCCGGCGGATTACTTAAGAACGTGAAGCATGTAGCGGCAGGAGGCCACCACACCCTTGCGGCGATGAGCGACGGGACGGTACGCGCCTGGGGCCTGAACGCTGACGGTCAGGTCGGGCTTCCGCTCGCTACCGTCTTCACCACCGCACCCGTGAAAGTGTCTGATCCGAGCGATCCGAGCGGATTCCTCTCGGACGTGAAGGCCGTGTACGCGGGATACAACTTCTCGGTAGCCCTGAAGAACAACGGGACGCTCTGGGCGTGGGGGGACAACCAGTCGAGCCAGTTGGGCATCGGCGTGGTGGGCGGTCCGCCTCACGTGAACCCGACCCAGGTCGTGGGCCTCACGAACGTCGTTGACATGGCAGCCGGAGGCTCCTTCGGCTTGGCACTCACCGCCTCCGGCACGGTCTATGCTTGGGGTTCGAACGGGTATGGCGAACTCGGCATCGGGACTTTTGTCGGCCACGAATCGCCTGTCCAGGTGACGTCACTCTCGCAGATCCGGCAGATCTCGGCAGGGCCCACGCATGCCATTGCCTTGGATAACACAGGCGAGGTCTATGCGTGGGGGCGCAATGCCTACGGCCAGGTGGGTGACGGCACCCTGGCGAACAGTGATATGCCGGTCTCCGTCGTCGGCCTCATGAATGTCATCTCCGTTGCGGCAGGCGGCAGGCAGTTCAACTCCGGCCACTCCTTGGCGCTCCTCGCCGACGGAACGATGAAAGCTTGGGGTCTGAACTCCTCCGGACAGCTTGGAGACGGGACGTTCACAAACCGGCTTACCCCGGTCCCAGTCGTCGGCCTCACGAACGTGAGGCCGCCCACCTGGGTGGAAGGCGGGCCCGTGTATCTCACGATCGCGGCAGGGGATACGTCCTCCATGGCGCTCAGTTCGCTCCACGGCTGGGGGGACAACTCGTCCGGACAGCTCGGCAACGGCACCTTCACGTCATCGCCGACCCCGGTAGAGGCGATCCTCCCACCGCCTCCGGCAGATACGACTGCACCGGAGATCTCCGAGGTGACCCTCGAGGCCGCGTCAACGTCAACCGCACGGATCGCGTGGCTCACGTCGGAACCGGCTTCATCAGTCGTTGACTACGGACTCACGGCCGCATACGGATCGACCGCGAACGGCTCAACAGACGTCTTTGGCCATCGCATGACCCTCACGGGCCTCTCCCCCAACACCACGTACCACTACCGCGTGACATCGGCAGACGCGGCGAACAACGCGGCGCAATCGGAAGACCTCACCTTCACGACTGCCCCCCTCCCGTCCTCCTGCGTGGACCAGGACCAGGATGGCTTCGGCGCGAACGGGACCGACACGAGCACCTGTCCGGCCGGGCCAACTCCGGACTGCGACGACCTGAATCCCGCGAACAACTCGGCCGCGCCTCCGGTCATCGATCCCTTGGCGGACGTTGACCCGACGGCTGTCATCGGCAATGGCGCCCAGATCGCCGCAGGAGCGCAGGTGAAAAAGAACGTCGTGATCGGCCAGGGGGTGATCCTCGGCATCGACACGAGCGTGGATAAGGACTCGCAGGTGCTTGCCTGCTCCGTCCTGAAGACGGACGCGAAGCTCATGAAGCACGTGACCTTCGGCCCATCCTCCGTCCTCGGTCTGGACTCGAGCGTGGACAAGGATGCGGTCATCGGATCGTACGTCACGATCGGCGACCAGACGGACATCGACAAGACCACGCACGTCGGTGACGATACGACGATCGGAAACAACACCCTCATCGACAAGGAGGTGACGATCGGCCAGAACGTCACGATCGGCAACGACGTGGAGGTCAAGAAGAACGCGGTCATTCCGAATGGGGCGGTGATCCCGGATGGAGCGACCGTCAACTAACGATTAAGAAACACGAAGGCGCGCCCGTGGTCGACGGGCGCGCTTTTGGCTACCAATTCGTACGAGCGTCGTAGGGTTGCGGAAAGTGCCAAGAAAACGTAACATTTTCCTCGTCCTGTACGGGCGACGCGCTGCGTCGCCCGTACATGTCAGCTCCATGTCACGTTTTCAGGACCTGCCCAAGGCCTACGACGCGTCTTCCGTGGAAGACGCGATTTACGCGTCGTGGGAGATGTCGAACGCCTTTAACCCTGACAAGCTGCCCGGCACGCGTCCCGACCCGTACTGCATCGTGATGCCTCCACCGAATCGCACGGGGACGCTGCACGTGGGCCACGCAGTCATGCTCGCGATCGAGGACTTGATGATCCGGTTCCAGCGCATGCGTGGGAAGAAGGCGCTCTGGATTCCCGGCACGGACCACGCGGCCATCGCCACACAGGTGAAAGTCGAGCAGCTCTTGCGCGAGCAGGGGATGAAGGACCCGAAGAAGGAACTTGGGCGGGAGAAATTCCTCGAGAAGGTCATCTCGTTCGCCGAAGAGTCTGCCGCGACGATCCGGAACCAGGTGCGAAAGATGGGGTCGTCGTGCGACTGGACGCGCGAGAAGTACACGCTGGACGCGGAACGCAACCGCGCCGTCGTCGAGATGTTCCGGCGCATGCACGAGGACGGGCTCATCGAGCGCGGAGATCGGATCGTAAACTGGGATCCCCAATCGAAGACGGTCGTTTCAGACGATGAAATTGTGTGGATCGATGAGAAGGCGCCGTTCTATACGTTCAAGTATGGTCCGTTTGAAATTGGGACGTCTCGTCCGGAAACGAAGTTCGGAGATAAGTACGTCGTCATGCATCCGGAGGATCCGCGGTACGCGTCCTTCGAGCAGGGTCAGAAGATCGAGCTCGAGTGGATCAATGGTCCGATCACGGCGACAGTCGTCAAGGATTCCGTCATCGATCGTGAGTTCGGGACCGGCGTCATGACGATTACGCCCTGGCACGACAACGTGGACTACGAGCTGGCGGAACGGCATGCGCTCGACAGGGAGCAGATCATCGACTTGGAGGGCAGGTTGCTCCCGATCGCCGGAGAGTTCGCGGGCCTTCCGATCCTCGAAGCGCGCAAGAAGGTCGTGGAGAAGCTGAAACAGAAGGGGCTGCTCGTGAACGTCGACGAAAACTATGCGCACCGCATTGCCACGTCCCAGCGTGGAGGCGGGTTGATCGAGCCGCAGATATTGCGTCAGTGGTTCGTGCGCGTGACGAAGCCGTTCGCGCTCCGCCAGGACACGCTCGGGAAGTGGAAGAAGGGCGATCAGGTCACGTTGAAAGAGCTCATGCGCCATGCGGTCGAATCTGGGCAGACTAAGATTGTCCCGGAACGTTTCACGAAAATCTATTATCACTGGATCGACAACTTGCGCGACTGGTGCATCTCGCGGCAGATCTGGTTCGGGCATCGGATACCGGTGTGGTACCGGGAACCGGGAACCGGGAACGGGGAACCGGGAACGGGGAACCGGGAACCGGGAACCGGGAACGAGGAACCGGAAATCCGGGTCTCGGACGTGTCGCCGGGTGCGGGGTGGGATCAAGATCCTGACACGCTCGACACGTGGTTCTCATCAGGGCTGTGGACGTTTTCGACGCTTGGGTGGCCTGACGAGAAGGAATGGAATAAGAACCGCGCCTACCACCCCACGGCCGTCCTCGAAACGGGGTATGACATCCTATTTTTTTGGATTGCGCGCATGGTGCTCATGAGCGCGTACGCGCTTGGTGAGGTCCCATTCCGCGACGCCTACCTCCACGGACTCATTCGCGACGAACAGGGGCGAAAGATGTCCAAGTCCCTCGGGAACGTCATTGATCCTTTGGACGTGATCCCGAAGTACGGCACAGACGCCGTCCGCCTGTCCCTCGTGATGGGCACCACACCCGGGCAGGACGTGCGTCTCTCCGAGGCGAAGATCGAGGGGTTCAGGAATTTTACGAACAAGCTGTGGAATATTTCGAGGTTTATATTGATGCAGATCGGGGAACCGGGAACCGGGAACCGGGAACCGAAAACGCTGGCGGATCGTTGGATCTTGTCGCGCCTCGACGAAGTCGCGGCGAGCGTCACGTCTAAAATCGAGAAATACGAGTTCTCGTCCGCCGGAGAGGAACTGCGCGACTACACGTGGGGCTACCTGGCGGACTGGTACCTCGAGATCGCGAAGGTCGAGAAGGGGAAGGACGCGATCCTCGCCCATCTTCTGCGTCATGTCCTTATCCTCTGGCATCCGTTCATGCCGTTTGTGACGGAGCACATTTGGAAGACAGCCGGATTTGATGGGCAATTGATCGTCGCGTCTTGGTCACAAGTACGGGCGCAGCATGCTGCGCCCGTACAGGAATTCGAAGTATTGCGTCAGCTTGTGACGGACATGCGCCGTCTCCGCGCGGATCAGGGCGTCGAGGCGGCGAAGCAGGTCGAGATCGCGCTTGTCGCGTCTTCTGACGTGAAAAAGCTCGTCGAAGAGAACATGGAGGTCGTGAAGCATCTGGCGCGCGCGGCATCCGTCGCGTTCGTCGGCGCGGTCGCGTTCGGGTGGGCCACGACGGTCTCGGGGAGCGCTACGATCGGACTGAATGTCGCAGGATCCGTCGACATCGTAAAAGAGAAGGACAAGGCACAGAAAGAGATCGATGCAACGCGCAAATACGTCGAGAGTTTGAACGTCCAGCTTGCGAACGGGGAGTTCACGTCCAAGGCTCCGGCGTCGGTTATCTCCGGGATGAAGCTGAAATTGTCCGAAGCGGAGATGAAGTTGAAGACGCTGGAAGAGAAGGTGAAAAGGTTGGGGTGATGGAAAAGTCTTCCCGGCTTGTCTTGACAATATAATCAATTTAGTTTATCTTAGAACTACAACCGAAGACTGACGTATCCAGAGAGTGGAGATGCCAAGGGAACTGACCCGATGCTCCACCCGCAACCATCCGAAAGGAAAGGTGCGACCTTCAGCCCCGAAAGGGGAAAGATAATGAGTCCTGGAGTACGTCGCCGCAAGGCGTCGTTTTTGTTAAAACGACTCATCTACAGGCGACGAACCATGCCCAGACCCCCCCTGTCTTTCCCCAAGGAATAAGGGGGTTTCTGATCCTTGGAGGAAGGGTCGGAGAAACGAGCGGATACGAACGCAAGGTTGGTTGAGTGTGGACATTCGACAACAGAAAAGGAGAAAAAATCATGAATGCAACTGGATGGAATATGCACAGCGTCGTCGACATGGTCCCCATGGGCGACGCGGACCCCAAACTCTCGAAGGCCCTGCGGGTCGTCGAGGACCACGCCATGACAGCGCTGGGTCGTGAAATTGGAGACCTCGCAACTCTCAAACGACTTTCTACAAGCCCGCGGGCGGAGATCTCCCACCTGCGGGACCTGGGAAGACAGTTGAAGTTCGTCACGATTCCGTTCTCGTACCTCGATCCGGCGTCGTATGCAGACGAACCGGCCGAGACGCGGTGGGAAATCGCGACCTTCGTTCACGTCCTGTCTCCGATGTTCGACGTCTATGCGATGTGCCCGCTCGAGTACTACAGCTTGGCCAGGCACATCGCCGCGGTGGAGGACCTCCCCATCATGGTTCCGGAAGAGTACGTCCAGATCTTCCAGATGCTCGATATGTGCCTGCCTGTCTTTCGCGGGATCAGGCAGGACATCGCAGAGCTTCGCGAAAAGCTCGAGCTGAATATCCGCGCCCAGCAGGAGCGGGCCCGTATCCGGATGCTGGACCCCATGATGTTCGCGGTGCCGAAGACGAAGGGCATCCAGGACGACGGTTTGGCGCTCATCGGCCCGGCCTGGGGTCCTGACCTCGACGATCTCCTCCTGCGGAACTTCGAGCTGAAGGCCAAACCCGAACAACGGCGGCTCATCGAGGAGTCGGTACGGGCAATGCTGGGCGATGGAGAGCGCGCCTTTGATCAGACGGATGTGGGGAGGCTGAACGTCGACCCCATCCTGCTGAACGAGGTGACACGCGACCATCGGGAGATCCGCGAGGACGTCCGACGATACCTCGAAGGTGACGGGTCAGTGCTGAACGCGCCGCCGATCAACGGACATGCCTACACGCTGACGGACATCACCCGCGTCGGGCAGATCGCTCGTCGGAGCCTCGTCTATCTCCAGCGTCTTCATCGGGACTGAACTGGAAAGGAGCATGTCATGTGTGGATCCGGAACACCCGTAAGCCGCCTTCAGGCGGCTGGTACGCTTCATTCGCTTGGCAAGAGCAAGTGGCTTTCCGTGGGTGAAGATCTGGCCAAGCTGCCCGTCCCCGATTTTGAGAAAGTCCTCCATGCCTTTCGGCTCATCCGAAGGGCACGGGACATCGAACGGGGTCAGGAAAGCGCCGTGCGACGACGTTCTTCCGCGTCACGCTAAGCAAAACCTCCTTCTTTGGAGAGGACGCTCTGCGTCCTCTCCTCTAACCGGCTCGTGAGAATGGTCTCGCGGGTCGTGAGAGGAAACGGACATTCGACAAGAAAGCGGAGGAGTCATGGCGACAAGGAACATATTGGATCCCATCCTGCTGCGCTACGTCACTATGGATGAAAGCGCGGACACCATCGAGCGTGTACGTCAGTTCCTGCAAGGGGATGTCGAGTCCGCGTATGATTTTGGAAGGATTGTCGAGCGAGATCCTTTGTCAGAACTCGTCATCATGCAAGATCTCTCGCAAGAAGCGCATATCGCGCATATTGTCATCCGCTATCTCGATCTAGCGAGCTTGATGGAGGATATCGAGAGGGGAGACAAGAAGATCCTTGGCTTGAGAAAGCCGCCTTCGAAAGAATCCACGCTCACTCAGATGGAGTAAACCATGAAGAAAAAGAGCAAAAAATCGGTCCGGCTCTATGACCTGCGTAAGGACAACTTCCCGGACAAACGCGGTGACGACTTCCGCAGCCTCCAGGTCTTCACGTGCTGGGTGTGCGGTGCGGTCACGAACCGTGTGGTCATGGGCGGGTACCCGGGGTACGGGGTCCGCGTGATCTGCCCGAACAGCAGCGAGTGCTGGCACCACGAACTCGAACAGAAAGTTTCGTGGCTCGAACATCCGCATCCGAAGGCGTACACGGATGCGCTCCGGCAGGAGATCGAGGGGTTCAAGGTCGAGCACCAGAGCCTCGTACAGAGCGACATCGAGGGTGATCCTGACCACAGCCTGAAAGGTCAGGTCACGAATAACGAAGTCGTACCTTCCAGGGTCGAATTGCACCCATTGATTCTGAAGGAGAAGAAAGGAGCAACGTCATGTGTTACGGAACGGCAACGAGTCGGAACAGCTGGCAAGAGCCAGAGAGCGGACACAACGAGTGGTCGGCTTTTGTGGAGATCCAGAACAGGATCGAAGCGGAGAAGAAAGAGGAAGAGAAGCGGAAGAGGAGACGGAAAGCCTCCCGAAAGAAAACGTGAGCTGCTCAGTCTATCGACCCCGTCCCCCCTCGGCTACGCTCAGGGTTGGGACGGGGTCTTGATTATTCCGGACGGTTTGGATTTTCTGGATCGACGTGCCAGCGCAAGGGGTTCAGTCGGATATAGTCTCGCGTGCTGGCCAGGCCTTCGTCTGTCCAGATGATGCGTTCGTGAAAATTTCGTTGCCAGAATGGATCCCCTGATGATTGACGCAGCATATTTATCTTCTGAGCAGAAAATGTTTTAAACGCGCGGATCGTCTCCGACAAACCTTGTCGTTTCCCCGTAGGGGCGGGTTTTAAACCCGCCCCGTCGGTGATATGCGTGGGGTGTAATCCTGTCGGGGCGGGGTTTA
>Ga0155510_115_pt1 | contig 30286 bp, 40 predicted proteins | sample RifCSPhighO2_12_FD_107167 | JGI IMG/M metagenome (GOLD analysis project Ga0155510, IMG submission 107167) | Candidatus Uhrbacteria bacterium RIFCSPHIGHO2_12_FULL_60_25
GTATCTGAAGTGACGTGATGGTACTCTAGCATTCACTATTTTGCAAGGGTTGTAGCAGAGTGCTTGAGTGCTTGAGTGCGCGCACGCATGCACTCAAGCACTCAAGCACTCTTCTCCCATGCTCCTCTCTCTCCTCTTCTCCCAGCCCCTCCTCTTTGCGGCGCTCATCCTCGGGATCATCGTGGCGCTTTCCGTCCACGAGTTTTCGCACGCCCTCATGGCGAACTGGCTCGGCGACCGGACGGCCGAACGCATGGGGCGGCTGACCCTGAATCCTTTGGCACATCTCGATCCCGTCGGTTTCCTCATGCTCCTCATCGCTGGGTTTGGGTATGCGCGTCCCGTCCCATACAACCCCGCCTCTCTCAAGAACCCGCGTGTCGGATCCGTCCTGGTCGGTATGGCCGGGCCGGCGTCGAACGTGATCATGGCGACCGTGTTCGCGTTCGTGATCAAGGCCGTGTATCCCTCACTCGGGGAAGAAAATCTCCTGGTCCAGTTCCTGTTCTTCGCCGCCATCATCAACGTGAACCTCGCGGTCTTCAACCTGATCCCCATCCCGCCGCTTGATGGTTCGAAAGCGCTGCTCGCCGTCTTCTCTGCTCCGCAGTACGCGCGGTTCCGCTACGCCCTTGAGACACAGGGCCCATTCATCTTGATCATGCTCATTCTCGTCGACTCATTTTCCGGCGTCGGCATCTTCTCGGCGTTGTTCCAGACGCTCGGACACGGATTCTTCCGTCTCTTAGGCATCGAAATATGACCATCCCGTCTTTTCTGTCCGCTCGTTCTTGGCCAGGACTCCGGCCATGGCTCGCATCCGTCGTCGGCTCCGTTGCGGTGTACGAGCTCCTGTCCGTGCTCGCCTGGCAGAATGAACGCCACACGCTTCCGGACTTCACGACCGCGCTCGTGACGGTCCCGGTCAGTTTCATGGTCGCAGTCCTCATCATCGCAGCGCTCTGGTCGTTGCTCGCAGGCGTTCCATTCACCGGAGGTCTCGCGTTCGTCGCAAAACTCCTGCCGCTCGCATGGGCCGTCCCGCTCTTCGATCTCGTCCGTTCGATCGGCCTCGCGTTCCGCGTCGGCGCGCCGGTCGTGGATGGGAACGGGTTCCTCACGAGTCTCGCGACCGGCGGACTCTTGCCGCTCGACACGGGGATCACGGCCGGGATGCGGCTCGGCATGTTCGCCACGGTCGTCACGGCCGCGTTCGTGGTATGGATCGTGACAAAGAACGCGTGGCGGACGGCCGTGACGGGTCTCGTAGCGAGCGCCGTCGTCACGAAGACGGTCTATTTCGGATCCGCGCTTGGGCTTTGGTACCGCATCACGCATGGGATGCCGTGGACTGCAGGGGAGCCGGAGATTTCGCGGTCCGTCTTGCTCGCAATCTCAAACGGCTACTGGTGGAACAACCTGTACGACCGTTTTCCGACGGCCGTGGACGTGCAGGCGGCGATCGGGCTTCGCATGACGACAGCCGGACTCTTCGTCTTCGGTCTCGGCGTTCTGCTCGTCTTGATTTTTATCTGGCAGGTCCCGGCGTGGCGACGCATCCTCGCGCACGTCCACCGATTCTGGAGCATGTTTGATCTCGCGCTCTACGCCGTCGGCGGCGCGGTGCTCTACGCCGTCCTCACGAAAACGGGGTCTGTCGCGGGGATGGGCTGGTTCGCGCTCGGCGTGGCCGCGCTGCTTCTCGCCGCGCTCCGTCTCGCGTCTGCGCTCCAGCGCAGTCTGCACCGTCTGCCGCAGGACGAACGATCCGGCGCCGACCAGCCGGTCGCGCGCGGCGATATGAGCCCTGACGCGGCGGAAGACGTCATCACGATCGCGCTCCTCTACGTCCTCATCGCCGCATGGGTTCTTGGTTGGCCGGTCTTCGCCGCCGTTCTCGTGTACCTTGCCGCGTCACATCTCACGCGCGACCGGTCGTGGGCGTCCTGGCCCTGGTCCGCATCGGTCTTTCGCGCGGTCGGCGCCGCGTCGCTTGCGCTCGGCGGACTGTTTTTCGTCACGCAGACGAACAAGCTCACGGGTCTTGCCATCATCATCTGTTGCGCGGCGGCCGCGCACCGTTTGCTCGTCGAATTCGTTTGGAATCCTTGGTTTTCCCGGCGATAATCGTTCGAGAGGTTGAATCCTTGACGGTACATGGGGTTCGTTGTTATAGTTCCGCCGCATTTACAGGGGATTCGTTATAGAACCGCCCCGGGTCCCCGGGGTTTCTCGTCCACCATCCATGCCAACGATCAACCAACTCATCCGCCGCGGACGCAAGGCTCCTCGCATGAAATCGAAGAGCCCGGCCATGCAGTACACGATGGATACGCTCCATCGCCGCCGTACCGCGCTCTCAAAGGGCGCGAGCTTCAAGCGCGGCGTGTGCGTGAAAGTCAAAACCATGACCCCGAAGAAACCGAACTCGGCGCTCCGGAAAGTCGCGCGCGTGCGTCTTTCAAACGGCGAGGAAGTCACCGCGTACATCCCGGGCGAAGGGCACAACCTCCAGGAACACTCGATCGTGCTCATCCGCGGCGGTAAGGTGAAGGATCTTCCGGGCGTGCGCTACCACATCGTGCGCGGCGTGTACGATACGCAGGGCGTTTCAAACCGCCGTCGCAGCCGATCGCTGTACGGGAATAAGCGTCCCAAGTCTTAAGTATGCGAGGAAAGCAAGCGCCAAAACGGAAGATCAACGCGGATCCCATGTACTCGTCACTGAACGTGGCGAAGCTCATCAATTACGTGATGTACAGCGGGAAGAAGTCCACGGCGCAGAAGATCGTGTACGGCGCGTTCGAGATCATCAAGGAGAAGACGAAGAAGGATCCGTTGGAAGTCTTCGAGACCGCGCTCCGCAACATCAGCCCCACGCTCGAGGTCAAATCCCGTCGCGTCGGCGGCGCGAACTACCAGATCCCGATCCAAGTGCGCGCCGAACGCCGCACGCAGCTCGCGTACCGCTGGCTGTTGGTCGCTGCACGCGGGAAGAAAGGCCAGCCCATGAAAGAAAAACTCGCCTCCGAACTCATCGCCGCGTCCGACAACACGGGTGAAGCCGTGAAAAAGAAAGCCGACGTGCAACGGATGGCAGAAGCGAACCGCGCGTTCGCGCACTTCGCACGTTAACCGGTTATGCCCCGTGAATATCCGTTGGAACTGACGCGCAATTTCGGGATCATCGCTCACATCGACGCCGGGAAGACGACCGTCTCCGAGCGCGTGCTTTTCTATACCGGCCGAAAGCACAAGATTGGGGAGGTTCATGAAGGGGAGGCGACCATGGACTGGATGGCGCAGGAGCAGGAACGCGGCATCACGATCACCGCGGCTGCGACCACGTGTTTCTGGAAAGGCCACCGTCTCAATTTGATTGATACGCCGGGACACATTGACTTCACGATTGAAGTGCAACGGTCTTTGAGAGTCTTGGACGGCGCGGTGACGGTCTTCGATGGCGTCGCGGGAGTCGAACCGCAGTCTGAAACCGTCTGGCGTCAGGCGGACAAGTATGGCGTGCCGCGCATGTGCTTCGTGAACAAGCTGGACCGGACCGGCGCGGATTACTACAAGGACGTCGAGTCGATCCGGACCCGTCTCACGAAGCGCGCGTATCCCATCCAGCTCCCGATCGGTACCGAGTCCAACTTCGTGGGCATCATTGACCTCGTCCGCATGAAAGCGGAGATGTACAAAGACGCGGAAGGCAAAGTCTTCGAAGAGTCCGACGTCCCGGCCGAGATGCTGGAGAAGGCGAAGAAATATCGCATGGAATTGCTCGAAGCGGTCGCCGAGACGGATGAAGCGCTCATGAATAAGTACCTGGCCGGGACGGAGCTCGAGATCGATGAGATCAAGAAAGCGCTCCGCTGGGCTACGATCCGTGGTGAAGTCGTCCCGATCCTCTGTGGGTCTGCGTTGAAGAACAAAGGCGTGCAGTTTTTGCTCGACGCCGTTGTGGATTATCTTCCATCGCCGATGGATATCCCTCCGGTCAAAGGTCACGCCGTGGATGATAAGGAAACCATCATTGAACGAAAGGCATCCGACAGCGAACCGTTCTCCGCGCTCGCCTTCAAAGTCATGAGCGACCCATTCGTCGGAAAGCTCGTGTTCTTCCGCGTGTACGCCGGTCACCTCGCATCCGGTTCATACGTCTTGAACACGACGACCGGTGAACGCGAACGCATCAGCCGCATCGTGCGCATGCACGCGAACGCTCGCGAGGAAGTATCGGACGTGTACGCCGGTGAGATCGCGGCCGCCGTGGGACTCAAGTCTACGTTCACGGGCCACACGCTCTGCGCCGAAGACGGCCCGATCGTCCTCGAATCCATCGTGATCCCGGAACCCGTCATTTCGATCGCGATCGAACCGAAAACGAAAGCCGACCAGGACAAGATGGCGATCGCGCTTCAGAAGCTCGCCGAGGAAGACCCGAGTTTCCGCGTGAAGACGGACGAAGAGACGCTCCAGACCATCATCAGCGGCATGGGCGAGCTCCACCTCGACATCATCGTGGACCGCATGAAGCGCGAATTTAGCGTCGAAGCCAACGTGGGCAAGCCGCAAGTGAGCTACCGCGAGACGATCAAGAACGAGGCCGAGGCCGAAGGCAAGTACATCCGTCAGACCGGCGGCCGCGGCCAGTACGGCCACTGCTACCTGCGCGTGAAGCCGCAGGAGCACGGCAAGGGCTACGAGTTCCACGACGAGATCAAGGGCGGCGTGATCCCGCGCGAGTACATCACGCCGATCAACAAAGGCGTGCAGGAAGCGATGACGCGCGGCGTGATGGCCGGCTATCCGCTCGTTGACATTGACGTGACGCTCTTCGACGGCTCGTACCACGAGGTGGACTCATCGGAAGCGGCGTTCAAGATCGCGGCGTCCATGGCGTTCCAGGAAGCGTGCAAGCGCGCCAAGCTCGTCCTCTTGGAACCGGTCATGAAGATCGAAGTGGTGGTCCCCGAACAATTCATGGGCGACGTGATCGGCGACCTCAACTCCAAGCGCGGCCAGGTGAACGAGATGACCGAGCGCATGGGCATGAAAGTGATTGACGCCTTCGTCCCGCTTGCCGAAATGTTCGGCTACGTCACGAGTCTCCGCTCGATGACGCAGGGCCGCGCCACGTCCACCATGGAATTCGACCACTACGCGGAAGTACCAAACAACGTGGCCACGGCCGTGATCGAAGGACGGACGAAGAAATAACGATCTAAACGTAATAAAAACCGACCCCGTCTGCGAGAAGCAGGCGGGGTTTTCAGTTTACCAGCGGCGTCGGTGTCGCCGTTTGGATGGAAAGAACGGCGGCGCGTCGCGCGGCTTTGGCGGATGCGTAGCCGCGTTCAGCCATTCGTCCGATTGCTGAACGCGCTCAAACCGAACGCTCTTGCCCGGTTCGATCGTCGCCTGTTCTAGGAGAGCGATGAGTCCCGTCATCGCGGGTACGAACTGATCCACGTTGATCTGGGTCAAGATGTATCTGTACGGATCACCGTTCTGGCTGTTGTAACGGCCGTGCAGACGGTAGTACCCGTCTTCTCTCGACGGATTCGCGATGAATCGCTTGACGACATCGAGTGGAACCCACAGGCTCCAGTAGACGTCGCCACGATACCGCAGGACTTTTCGAGTGGCAGGGGAATGCCCGGCTGGCGCGTCGTGGTGGAACACGACCCACAGCTTCTCCTCCGTATCAGGCAGGTTGTACACCGTGACTTCGGTTCTCCAGTTGAGCTCTCCCACGGTTCTTCCTCCAATGTGCTCGCGGCAGGTTAATCGCATGTGACCGTCGGGTCAAGCCAAGGTCTGCTATACTCCCCTCATGCCCTCCGCCTACCACGAAGCCTACGCAAAAAAGACAGACGCCGACATCGCGCATCGCGTGCACGTGAAAGAGTTGCAGTTGCGTCAGCTCTTCATGACGCTGGGGATGCCGCAGTTCTCAAGTCCGACCGTCCGCATCGCGGTCCTCGGATGTGCGGACAAGCGCTACGTAAGTCTCCATGAGAAGATGTTCTCGTCGCTCCTCCAGAAATCCGTCGCGCAGACGACATTCGATATCACCGTCGAACATCTGGCAGGGGAGAAGGGCGTGATCCAGCACGACGCCACGCTGCCATTGCAGGGCGGACCCTTCGAGATCACGTATTCCGACATCCTCATGCGTTTCATCGAACCCGCGAAACAGATCGCGGCGCTGAAAGAGTCTTTCGACGCGCTTGTGCCGGGCGGTCTCGCCATCCACCTCTTCGGCGTGGAGGACTACGACCCGCCTCCGAACTACATTCCGGTCCCGGGCACGTTCCGTGTGGACTTGAATCTGTTACAATTCGAACTCACAAAAATGAAGATTCCATTTATGGAACTTCCTGTCCGGATCGAAACAACTCCGCCAGGATCAGACAAGAAGCTCGTGATCGAAGACATGGAGTTCGTGTTGAGGAAGACAACTTGACTTATTGGAATTTTTGATGTATCTTCCGCAAATCGGTTGTTCAAGAAAGGAGCACTGTTGATGACTGAGCCCAAGTGCGGTTGTGCGCTTTTGCGTGACGAGGAGCGCCTCGTCGACATTCTCGCCCAGCTCCGTCGCGGAGATTTGAGCGGGGACCAGGTCCAGCTCCGCTACGACTTCGCCACGCTGTCGCAAGACCCGGACCTGTTTCCTCACCTGAAGGAACCACTCCGAGGTCGGGCGCTCACGACGCTCGAATGGGTACGCGAGGACATCGCGACCCTCATCATGCACCACCCGGCCTGGGCCTAGGCCCACGTGCCCGCCTCCAGAGTCCGCCACTGTCTCCAGTCGGCGGGCTCTTCGTACTTGCCAACGTCTCATCAGACGTGATGACATATCGCCACTATGTCCATGAAACACGTCCTCGACACCGCAAAGCGTCTCGGCATCCCCATCATCATCATGGATGAGGAAGGAGAAGCGGCGCAGGTGGTGATGCCGTATGAGGATTTTGCCGCCATGGTGGGGCATGCGACTCCGGCACCGCACAAACCGCGTGTCGTGAAAAAGGCCAAAGACGAAGACGAGATCGCCCAGGCGCTCGCGGACATAACCTTCGAACGCGTCACGGACCAGGTGAAAGAGGCCGCTGACCGTCTCGAACGCGACATAGGCGTTCGTCAGACCGATCAGGGGTTTCTCGAAGACCGGTTCTACCTGGAGCCGCTCGACGATGAAAAGACAATTTAGCTCAATGAAGCGATTTTTTAGCGTTAGAAATTAGAAATTCGTCATTAGAAATTCCGTAACACCCTCACCCTTGCGCCCATTTTTAGGCTCTGTTATACTCCCCGTGCTCGAAAATAAGCATATTAATCTTTAAGCGCTCTGCGAGCAGCTTTTTGTCTCTCAAGCGCCCGTCTCTATGGCAGACAAATTTGACCGTTCCAAGCCGCACGTCAACGTCGGCACCATTGGTCACGTGGACCACGGCAAGACCACGCTCACGGCCGCCATCCTGGCCGTCTTGAACGCGCACGGCGGCAAGGCCCAGCAGAAGGGCGTTGACGATCTCGACAAGGCGCCGGAGTCCAAGAGCCGCGGCATCACGATCGCCACGGCGCACGTGGAGTACGAGTCCGACAAGCGCCACTACGCGCACGTGGACTGTCCCGGACACGCGGACTACATCAAGAACATGATCACGGGCGCGGCCCAGATGGACGGCGCGATTTTGGTCGTCTCGGCCACGGACGGTCCCATGCCGCAGACGCGCGAACACATCCTGCTCGCCCGCCAGGTGGGCGTTCCGGCCATCGTGGTCTTTCTGAACAAAGTGGACATGGTGGACGACGCGGAACTCGTGGACCTCGTGGAACAGGAAGTGCGCGATCTTCTCACGAAGTACCAGTTCAACGGCGACAAGGCGGTGATCGTTCGTGGGTCCGCATTGAAAGCACTCCAGAACCCGAAGGATGAAGCGGCAGCCAAGCCCATCATGGAGATCTTGAAGGCGCTCGACGAACAGATCCCGGAACCAGTGCGCGATCTGGACAAGCCGTTCCTCATGCCGGTTGAAGACGTGTTCTCGATTGAAGGCCGCGGGACGGTCGTGACGGGGCGTATCGAGCGCGGCAAGGTCAAGCTGAACGAAGAGATTGAGATCGTCGGCTTGGGCGACACGCGGAAGACGGTCGTGACGGGGGTCGAAATGTTCAACAAGCAGCTGGACGAAGGTCGCGCCGGCGACAACGCCGGGGTTCTCCTTCGCGGCACGAAGAAGGACGAAGTGGAACGCGGCATGGTGCTCGCGAAACCGGGCTCCATCACCCCGCACACGGAGTTCGAAGCCGAGGTCTACGCGCTGACTAAAGAGGAAGGCGGCCGCCACAAGCCGTTCTTCAAGGGATACAAGCCACAGTTCTACATCCGGACCACGGACGTGACGGGCGAAGTGACGCTTCCGGAAGGCACGGAGATGGTCATGCCGGGAGACACGGTGAACCTCAAGGTCATGCTCATCACGCCGGTCGCCATGGAAGAGAAGATGCGTTTCGCCATCCGCGAGGGAGGCAAAACCGTCGGCGCGGGCGTGGTCACGAAAATTATCAAATAAATGGCAACGGCAACGAAAGCGGTCGCAAAAGAAACCGCTCACCGCGTGCGGATCAAGATCCGCGCATACGATCACAAGATCATCGACCAGTCCACCCGCACTATCATTGATACGGCGGAACGGACGGGCGCTTATGTGGTCGGCCCGGTGCCGCTCCCCACGGAGAAGAAGAAGTGGACGGTGAACCGCTCCACGTTCGTCCACAAGAACGCCCGCGAGCAGTTCGAGATGCGGATCCACAAACGGATCGTGGACATCATGGATCCGAACGCGAAGACGATCGATGCCCTGACGAGTCTGAATTTGCCAGCAGGCGTCGATGTCGAAATAAAAATGTAAAAAGTACCCCGTTCCTCACGATCCCAAGGAGAAAGTTGCTTTCCGGCCACGGTCGGAATGAGTGCCGCAAACGAACGGCATGACCGCATAACCTCCCTGCTGTGATTCGGACGGTACGGGTTCATTCCAGACATTGCCTTGTTCGTTGCGAGGCCAGAGGTTTGTCCGCGACAGGTGTCGCAGATGAGCCTCTGGCTTTTCAGTCAGAGACCCCATGAAATTCATTCTCGCCAAAAAGCTCGAGATGTCACAGGTCTTCCGTCCCGATGGGACGGTGGTTCCTGTCACCTTGGTACAGGCGGGACCGTGCGTAGTGACCCAGATAAAGTCGTCCAAAACAGATGGTTACACGGCAGTCCAACTCGGTTTCCTTCCGAGCAAGCGACTCGCGAAACCGCAGTCAGGTCATGTGAAGAATCTGGATGCGATGTCGGTTCTCCGCGAATTCCGAACGGACGAAGCGCCGCAGCTGAAGCGCGGCGACAAGCTGGAAGCGTCCGTGTTCACGCCCGGTGACGTGGTTCAGGTCACTGGCATCTCAAAGGGGAAAGGGTTCCAGGGCGTCGTAAAGCGCCACCACTTCCATGGGCACCCGGCGAGCCACGGCCACAAAGACCAGCTCCGCATGCCGGGATCCATCGGCGCGGGCGGCGTCCAGCGCGTCTTCAAGGGGCTCCGCATGGCCGGTCGCATGGGCGGCGACCAGGTCACCGTCAAAAATCTTGAGATCGTGGAAGTCCGCGACGGAGGCGTCCTTGCGGTGAAGGGCGCGATTCCAGGAGCGCGGAACAGCGTGGTCGAAATCATCGCCGCATAATATGCCGAATGTCCCAGTCTACAATCAGGATGGCAAGGTGACGGGCGAGATGGAACTCTCGGCTGCGCGTTTCGGCGTCAAAGCCCGCCCGTCGGTCGTCCACCTGGCCGTGGTGGCCCAGCAGGCGAACGCGCGCCACGCGAAAGCGCACACGAAGACGCGCGGGGAAGTTTCCGGCGGCGGCAAGAAACCGTGGAAACAGAAAGGCACGGGTCGCGCGCGCGCCGGGTCGTCCCGTTCTCCGATCTGGGTGGGCGGAGGCATCACGTTCGGTCCCCGGTCCAACCGAAACTTTGCGCTCAAGATCAACAAGAAGACAAAGCAGAAGGCGCTCTTCATGGCGTTGTCCGACAAGGTCGCGAACGGCAGCCTCATCGTCCTCGAGGCGTTCGAACCGAAGGCTCCGAAGACGAAAGAGATGGCCGGTCTGATCTCGCGCCTGCCCGTGAAGCGTTCGGCGCTGTACGTGATCGCGAAGTCCAACCCGTCCCTCGTGCGCATGGCGCGCAACCTCCAGAAGGTTCATGTGGTCACGTCGAACAGCCTGAACGTCGTCGACGTCCTCCATGCCGGATCGCTCGTGTTCGAGAAGTCGGCGATCCCCGCATTCGAGAAGGTGTACCAGCACGCATAACCGTATGTCATTCCTCGATCGATTCACGAAGAAGTCCCACGCGCCCAAGGCCCCAAAAGCGGCCGCGGCTTCGGCTGAAGTGAAATCAGAGGAGAAGAAGAGCGTGCCCGTCACGCCGTCGGCCGTGATCCTCCAGGCGTCACACGTGAATGTGATCATGAAGCCGCACGTGAGCGAGAAGGCCGCGTACCTCGCGGATCGCGGCGTGTACGTATTCGACGTGCCGCTCCACGCGAACAAAGTGGAAATTCGGAAGGCCGTTGAAGCACTCTACAAGGTGAACGTCACGAACGTCCGCACGGAGCGCGGCATCGGGAAGATCGTCCGCCGCGGGCGCGTGGCCGGGAAACGCAGCGACTGGAAGAAGGCGCTCGTAGAAGTCCAAAAAGGGCAGTCTATCAACCTCGTCGAGGGCGTCTAATCGTATGCCGATCAAGATCTACCGACCCGTCACAAAAGGCCGCCGCATCTCCTCGGTGCAGGATTTTTCCGATATCACGCGTTTCAAGCCGGAGAAGTCGCTCACGCTCTCGAAGAAGGAGATGGCCGGGCGTTCGGGCGGCAAGATCACCGTGCGCCATCGCGGTGCTGGACATAAAACGCTCGTCCGTGTCATTGACTTCATCCGCGACAAGTTTGACATCCCGGCCAAGGTCACTACGATTGAATACGATCCGAATCGCGGCGCGCGTATTTCGCTTCTCGTGTACAAAGACGGCGAGAAGCGCTACATGATCACACCGGATGGCATGAAGGTCGGTGATACGGTCGTCTCATCAAAAACGCAGGCCGACATCACGACAGGCAACCGCCTCCCGCTTGAGAAGTTGCCGGTTGGAGTCATCGTCCACTCGGTTGAGCTACAGCCCGGCAAAGGCGGACAGCTCGCGCGCGGGGCGGGGAACAGCGTCCAGATTATGGCGGTCGAAGGTTCATATGCCACGCTCAAACTTCCGTCCGGCGAGATCCGAAACGTGCCGAAGATCTGCATGGCGACCATCGGCACCGTGTCAAACCCGGATTGGCGTCTCGTGCGCTGGGGCAAGGCCGGTCGTATGCGGCATCGCGGTATCCGGCCAACCGTCCGCGGCAAGGCGATGAACCCGGTGGACCACCCGCACGGCGGCGGCGAAGGCAAGCACCCGATCGGATTGCCGTACGCGAAGACGAAGTGGGGGAAGCACGCCATGGGAGTGAAAACGCGCAAAAAGCACAAGGGATCAAACGCGCTCATCGTTACGCGCCGCGGCGGTAAACCACTCACGAAATAACCTATGTCACGAAGCTTGAAAAAGGGTCCGTTCACGGATCCGAAACTCCTCCAGAAGCTTGGGAAGCTCAAGCAAGGGGATAAGACGCCGATCAAGACCTGGTCGCGTTCGTCCACCATCACGCCGGCGATGGTTGGCTTCGTGATTGGAATTCATAACGGTCGCATCCACATCCCGGTCACCATCGTCGAAAACATGGTCGGCCACAAGCTCGGCGAGTTCTCACCGACGCGTAAATTCGTCCGCCACGGCGGGAAGATGCAGAAGGAGCTCGAAACGAAGGCCGCCGAGGTCGCGGCCGCGCCTGCGGCTGCCGCTCCGGCAGGAAAGAAGTAATCCTATGGACGTCCACGCTCACCTCCGATTCCTCCGCATGTCGCCCCGCAAGGTACGACTCGTGATTGACGTGATCCGCGGCAAGTCCGTTCCGATCGCCGTCACAAACCTCGAGTTCCTCCGCAAGGATGCGGCCCGTCCGGTCCTGAAGCTCCTCCAGAGCGCCATGGCGAACGCGGAGCACAATTTCAAACTCGATCCAACGATGCTCCGCGTGAAGTCGGTCATGGCCGACGGGGGCCCAACGCTCAAGCGCTGGCGTCCGCGCGCGTTCGGCCGGGCCGCGCCCATCCGGAAGCGGACCACGCATATCTCACTCGTGCTGTCGGATGACAAGGCCGCTCCGGTCGGCAAGAAGAAAGAAAGAATCCTCGCCGCAAAGTCGCACAAAGCACCACGAACCAAGCATGTCCTGAGCAAAAGCAAAGTTGAAGGGCACTAACTCTATGGGTCACAAAGTCCATCCATACGCATTCCGCATCGGGACCACGAACACGTGGCCCAGTCGTTGGTTTGCGCGCGATGAAGCGTACCGAAAGCTCTTGAGGCAGGACCTGTCGATCCGAGAGTTCATCATGAAGAGCTTGAAGGAAGGTCAGGTGAGCAAGGTGACGATCGAACGCTCGCGCGGGGTCGTGGCGGTTACGATCCACTCCGGGAAACCCGGGTTCGTGATCGGACGTTCGGCCGCAGGCATCGAAGAGCTCCGGAAGAAGATCCTGAAAGAATTCTACCGCGGCAAGAAGGTCACGCTCCGTCTCGACGTCGTCGAAGTTCCGAAAGCGAACCTTGATGCGCGGATCGTCTCCCAGCAGGTGATTGCGGAGCTTGAACGACGCATGCCGTTCCGCCGCGTGCTCAAGATGTCGATCGAACGCGTGAAGAAGTCCGGGGCGCTCGGAGTCAAAATCGCCGTCGCGGGGCGCTTGAACGGCGCGGAAATCGCGCGTCGCGAGTGGCTCGGCTGGGGGAAGATTCCGCTCACGAGCCTCCGCGCCGACATCGACTACGCCCAGGATTTTGCGAAGACGATGGCCGGAACGATCGGCGTGAAGGTCTGGATTTACCGCGGCGACGTGTTCGAGCAGGACAAGCTCTCGATCTACCAGCCCACCACCCCCGTGCGAGGTCCGCGAGACCGACGCGCCGGCGGGTCGGATCGTCGCGGCGGCGGCTATGAACAACGGCCGTATCGAAGCGCGTCTCCGTCTCCATCTCCGGCGGAAGCCCCGGCAAAGGCCTAATCCCTATGTTGATGCCGAAGAAGGTCAAACACCGTAAGTGGCACAAGGGCCGCGCGCGGAACATCCGACACGCCACCGACAAGGTGACGCTGGCCTTCGGTTCCTTCGGGCTCAAGGCGACTTCGCCCGCATGGGTGAGCGCCCGACAGATCGAAGCGTGCCGCCGCGTCCTCACGCGATACATGCGCCGCGGGGGGAAGGTCTGGATCCGCATCTTCCCGGATAAACCCATCACGAAGAAAGGGAGCGAAGTGCCGATGGGTTCAGGCAAGGGTGCGGTCGAGCACTACGTGGCACCGGTGAAACCAGGTACGATCATGTTCGAGATCGACGGAATCCCGCCGGACCAGGCTCGCGAAGCCTTGAGGATCTCATCGTATAAGCTCCCGTGTCAGACGGTCATCGTCACCAAATAATATGGAAGTGAAAGATCTCCGAAATCAATCTCCTGTGCGGCTCCTTGAACTCGCGAATGAACTACGCGCAAAAATTCGCGACCTTCGATTCACGGTCGGCACGCGCCAGAGCGCGAACGTGCGCGATTTCCGGAAGGCGAAGCGCGATCTCGCACGGATCCTCACGATCCGGAATGAGAAGATGCGAACCTCCGTCTAAACTCCACCCCTATGACTCCACGAACTCATCGACTCCTCCAGGGCACTGTCGTCTCGACCAAAATGCAGAAGACGGCCGTGGTTCGGATTGACCGCCGCGTGGCCCACCCGAAGTACGGGAAGATGTTCACGGTGTCGAAGAAGTTCAAAATCCACGATCCGGACGCAAAGGCGCGCGTGGGAGACCTGGTGGAGTTCGAAGAGTGTCGCCCGCTTTCGAAGGATAAACGCTGGCGTTACGTCCGAACCGTCCCGAAACGGTCATAACCTCTATGGTGCAACACCGAACAATGCTCGTCGTCGCCGATAACAGCGGAGCCCGAAAGCTCCAGGTGATTCGCGTGCTCGGGGGGTATCAGAAGCGTGCCGCGGGCGTGGGCGACATCGTGACGTGCGTGGTGAAGGAAGCGACCCCGCACGCCACGGTGAAGAAGTCCGACGTGGTGCACGCGGTTCTCGTGCGGACGCACAAGGAGACGCGCCGGTCCGACGGCACGTACGTCCGTTTCGACGACAACGCCGGCGTCATCGTAGACAAGAAGACCAAGGAACCCAAAGGAACGCGCATCTTCGGACCGGTCGCGCGCGAACTCCGCGCCGGCGGGTTCACGAAGATCATCTCATTGGCGCCTGAAGTGCTGTAACGATATGTCTCTACGCATTAAAACAGGTGACATGGTGAAGGTCGTCACGGGCGCCCACAAAGGGAAGTCGGGGAAGGTCATGCAGACCTTCCCGAAACTGAACCGCGTGGTCGTGGAAGGCGTCGCACCCGCCAAGCGACATCTCAGGACGCGAAAGAGCGGTGAGAAGGGTCAGATCATTGAGTTCTTCATGCCGATCCACGCGTCGAACGTTCAACTTCTCGGTGAAGACGGGAAGACGCGTCGCCATGGGAAGCGCGCCACCGTCTAACCTGCTATGAATCTCAAAGAACGGTACGTGAAACAGATTGCGCCAGCACTGGCCAAGGAGTTTGGCGTGACCAATATCCTGGCGGTTCCGACGATCACGAAAGTCACGATCTCCGTGGGGCTGTCCGCGAAGCAGAAGGATCCGAAGTTCCTCGAGACCGCGGAGACGGTCGTGACGCGCATCGGGGGCCAGAAACCGGTCCAGACGCTCGCGAAGAAGGCTATCTCGAACTTCAAGACCCGGAAGGGTCAGGTGGTGGGACTCAAGGCGACGCTCCGCGGCGCTCGCATGTGGGATTTTGTCGAGCGACTCGTGAGTATCACCTATCCGCGCGTGCGCGACTTTCGCGGCATTTCGCCGAAGAATATCGACGAGACCGGGAACTTTTCCTATGGCTTCAACGAGTACCTGGCATTCCCGGAGATCCGGCCGGACGAAGTGGAGCGCCTCCATGGCGTGGAAGTCACGCTCACCACAACCGCCGGCGACCGCGCAAAGGGCCTGGCGCTCCTCATAGCGCTCGGCTTCCCGTTCCGTAACGCATAACACTCCTATGGCAACCACCTCACAAATGGCCAAGTCGCGTCGCAAGCCGAAGTTCTCGAGCCGCATCGTCCGGCGCTGCTGGCGCTGCGGTCGGAAGCGCGGCTTCATGCGCGACTTCGGCATCTGCCGCATCTGTTTCCGGGAACTCGCGAACCGCGGCGAACTTCCCGGCGTCACGAAATCCAGCTGGTAACACTCGTATGATCACCGATCCTATCAGCGACTTCCTCACGCGCATCGCGAATGCGCAGGCCGCCCGTCACGACACGGTCGAGGTTCCGTCGTCCCGCATGAAGTACACGATCGCGAAGATCCTCGAACGCGAAGGGTTCGTGGCGGCCGTGTCCGAACGCGCCGACGGTCCGAAGAAGACCCTCACGGTTGCGCTTAAATACGACGGTAGCGAACCCATGATCCGGAGCCTGAAGCGCGTATCGAAACCCGGGAAGCGCGTGTACCGCCGTGCCACGGAATTGCCGCGCGTGCTCTCGGACCTCGGGATCGCGATCGTGTCGACCTCGGCCGGCATCATGACGAACAAGGACGCGCGTCGCCGGAAACTGGGCGGCGAAGTCCTGTGCGAAATCACCTGATCTTATGTCCCGAATCGGATTGAAACCCATCCCGCTGCCCCAGGGCGTGGACGCCACCGTCCAGGCCAGTTCGGTCGTAATCAAAGGGCCGAAAGGCACGCTCACGGTCACCATTCCTCCGAAGGCGTCCGTCACGCTCACGCCCGAACGCGTCTTGAACGTCGCGGTCCAGCACCCGGACGTCGTTCCCGAGCGCGCGATCTGGGGCCTTGCGCGGCAGCTTTTGAATAATGCGGTCCAGGGCGTGCAGAAGCCCTATGAGAAGGCGCTCGAGTTCGTGGGAGTCGGCTACAAGGTCTCGCTCGCGGGCAAGACCGTGAAGATGGAAGTCGGCTTTTCACACCCCGTCGAATTCACGTTGCCCGATGGCATCGAAGGGAAGATCGAAAAACAGGTTCTGACGCTCACCGGCATTGACAAGGCGCTCGTGGGTGAGACCGCGGCGCAGATCCGTCGGATCCGGCCGCCGGAACCGTACAAGGGGAAGGGGATTAAATACGTGACGGAGACGATCCGTCGCAAGGCCGGGAAGACCGCCAAGGCCGCAGCCGCATAACACGCAACTTATATGAAACGCCAATCGCTTAAGAAACAAGCCAAGCGCGAGCGCCGCATCGCGCGGATCAAGACCCGCGTCCGCGGGACGTCTTCACGTCCCCGGCTCGCCGTGGCGCGCACGCTGAAGCATATCTACGCGCAGATCATCGACGACGCGTCCGGGAAGACCCTCGTCGCCGCCTCGGACAAGGACGTGAAGGCGAAGGGGAAGAAACCCATCGCCGTCGCGACCGAGGTAGGCACGGCGCTCGCGGAACGCGCGAAGGCGAAGAAGATCGCCGCGGTCGTGTTCGACCGCCGGGACAGGAAGTATCACGGCCGCGTGAAGGCGCTCGCCGACGGCGCACGCGCCGGCGGACTCACGTTCTAACACTATTTCTATGGACGAACTCAATCCAATCCCGAACACGGCACCCGCCGAGGCGGCGCCAGAAGTGACGCCGGAGGTTCCCGTTGTCGAACCGACGGTCGTGGGCTCAACAGCCGTCGACGAACCCGCAGCGGCCGGACGCGGCGACGCGCGGAGCTTCGTGATCCGTCGCGGCCGCGGTCCGCACGGTCGCGGCAGACCCGGTCATGGTCGCGATCGCGGACCCCGTGCAGACATCCCGGAACAGGCCGATTACGAGGAAAAGAACCTTGAAGTTGCCCGCGTCACGCGCGTCACGAAGGGCGGCAAGCGCATGCGCTTCCGCGTGCTCGCCGTGATCGGGAATCGCAGAGGCCGCGTGGGATTCGGGATCGGCAAGGGCGTGGACGTTGCCGGAGCAACCGCGAAAGCTAACGCCCAGGCCCGGAAGAGTCTCATGACCGTCCCAATCGTTCATGAGACGATCCCGCACCCGGTGCATGCGAAGTTTGCGGCTGCCCGGATTCTCATTAAACCCGCTCCGAAGGGAAGCGGAATTAAGGCAGGAGGCGCCGTCCGTCAGGTGCTGGAACTCGCCGGTGTTCCGAACGCGTCATCCAAAATTTTGGGGTCAGCGAACAAGATCAACAATGTGAAAGCGACGTTCCAGGCATTGAAGCGGTTGAAGATGCCGCCGAAGAAGGAAAAAGCGATTGAAGAGAAACAATAGCGTATGACACTCACTCTCCACACCATCAAACCCGCGCATGGGTCGAAGATCCGGAAGTTTCGCGTTGGTCGCGGGAATGCCACGGGTCGCGGCACCACGGCCGGGCGGGGGACGAAAGGCCAACGGGCACGCACAGGCGGACGCAACCGGCTTGCGCTGAAAGGCATGAAGCAGATGCTTCTTCGAATCCCGAAGAACCGCGGGTTCACGAGCGCGATCCCTCATGCGTACGCTATTACGCTTGAACAGCTCGAGCGGTGGTGCACAGCAGGTGAACGCGTGACGCTGGAAGCGCTCCAGAAGCGCAACCTTGTCCCCCGGCACCTGATCGGTCTCAAGGTTTTGAACACCGGATCACTCACGAAACCCCTCACCCTGGTCGACGTCTCCGCGACGCCTGGGGCGAAGGCTGCGGTCGAAAAGGCGGGCGGGGCGTTCGAGAGCACGGTTGTCACCAAGCCCGTGGCCAAGAAGCCCGTGAAGAAGTAAACTGTCCATCGTCATGTGGGATAAACTCAAAAACGCCTGGAAGATTCCTGAAGTGCGGAACGGCATGTTGTTCGTGATGGCCATGATGGTGCTCTTCCGCGTGGCCGCGCACATCCCGCTCCCGGGCGTGGACGTGGTGGCGCTCCGTCGTTTCTTTGAAGCGAACCAGGTGCTGGGGCTTCTGAACCTGTTTTCAGGCGGTACGCTCGAAAACTTTTCGGTCGTCGCGCTCGGCGTGGCGCCCTACATCACCGCGTCCATTATTTTCCAGTTGCTCGGCATGATCGTGCCGGCCATTGAGGAGATCCAGAAGGAAGGGGAGGCGGGTCAGCGGAAGATCAACCAGTGGACGCGGCTCGCCACGGTCCCGCTCGCGATCGTTCAGTCGTTCGCGCTCATTTCCGTGCTCCGGTCGAGTGGCGCGAACATCCTCACGCGTTCAGACCTCCTCCATCTCACGACGCTCATCCTGACCGTGACCGCCGGAACGATTTTCCTCATGTGGATCGGCGAGCTCATTTCGGAGAAGAAGGTGGGGAACGGCATCTCGCTCCTCATTTTCGCGGGGATCGTGGCGAGCCTCCCGTCCATCATCCAGCGCGCCTTCATCACCTACGACTCCTCGCAGCTCATCACGTACCTCGCGTATGTGGCGGTCGCAATCATCACCGTCGTCGGCGTCGTGTTCATCACGGAAGGCCAGCGCAACGTCCCGGTGCAGTACGCGCGGCAGATCCGGGGGACGGCCATGGGCGGCGGCGTGGCATCCACCCTCCCGCTCCGCGTGAACATGTCGGGTGTGATCCCCATTATCTTCGCCATTTCCATCATCCTCTTCCCGAGCGTCGTGGGACAGTTCTTCGTGCGTGCGCGCACGCAGTGGATCGCCGATGCCGCGAACTGGCTCTTGGCCGCGCTTCAGAATCAGACGATCTACGGCGCGCTGTACTTCGTGCTCGTGGTCGGGTTTACCTACTTCTACACGTCCGTGATCTTCAAACCGGACCAGATCGCGGAGAACCTCCAGAAACAGGGCGGTTTCATCCCTGGGATCCGGCCTGGCGCGCCGACGTCCTCATATCTCACAAACGTGTTGAACCGCATCACGCTCGCGGGCGCGCTCTTCTTGGGCGTCATCGCCGTGCTCCCGGTCATGATCCAGGGGTTCAGCGGTTCGAGCAATTTTGCCATCGGCGGGACGTCGCTCTTGATCGTCGTCTCGGTCGTGATTGAAAGCGTTAAACAGATCGAAAGTCAGGCGACGATGCGTGAGTACGACGTTTACTAACAGTTCGGTATACTGACCGCATGGACACGAAGGGTCAGAACAAGCCTATCACATGGTTCCCGATGGGTTTTTTTGTCGCGTCGTACGCGATCCTTTCGGCACTCGTGACGGTCGCCGTCCGGACCGTGCGTGATCGTCCGACCGTGGGATCGATCGGACTCCCGGAGGAGCTCGTGACGTGGCAGTGGTTTTCGTTCGTCATTGCAGGAGCCCTCGTTGTTACGATCCTCATGCGGACGTTTCGGGCGCGACTCGCGTGGGAGCTGCTCCTCGGCGTCGCGCTCTTTCTCGGCGTCTGGTTCTACGCCTGGTTGCTCCTCCCGACGGCGATTGCGGTCACGGTTGCCGCCGCGTTGACCCTGCTTCAGGGCACGGTCCGTCGTTCATTGATCCATAACGTGTTCATTCTCGCGGGCGCGGCAGGGACGGCGTTGAATCTCGCGTTCATGCTCCCGGACCGGGCGCTCATCCTGATCTTGGTCGGGCTTGCCATCTATGATAGTTTTGCCGGACGGCCTGGTGGCGTCATCGCGGAGGTTGCGGCGAGCCTCGTCCATCGCGGGGTCATCCCGGGCCTCATCGTCCCCGGTCGCGCGAGAGACGCGTGGGCCCCGATCCATGACGCGATCCGGCGGCTGGACGCGTCATTTCTCGGCGTGGGCGACCTCATCCTGCCCATGACGCTCGTGTCGCGCGCAGCCGTCCAGGGGATTCCGCAGGCACTGGTCGTGACGGTCGGAGTCCTGATGGCCGCAGCCTGGCTTGGACGTCGCGGACCCTCGAAACCGTTCCCGGCGCTCGTGCCGCTCGCGGCCGGGTCTGCGATTCCGTATCTCCTTTTGGTCGCATTTCGCCTGGTATGAAAACGAAACGGCTGAAGGCCGTCATTTTTGGCCCGCAGGGGTGCGGGAAAGGAACGCAGGGAGAACTCCTCGCGGATCGTTTTGACGTTCCGCTCGTGGGCGCCGGCGATCTGTTCCGGGCGGAGATCGCTCGTGGGACGCAGCTCGGCAAACTCGCGGAGGAGTCCGTCTCGAACGGGAAACTCGCGCCGGACGAACTCGTGAACGGGATCATGAGCAGGCAGTTGAAGACGCTCGACCTGTCGCACGGGTTCATTCTGGACGGGTACCCGCGGGACGTGGATCAGGCCGTATTCCTGCAGCGGATCCTGCCCCTGAACGTGGCGGTCTGTATCAAGATCTCGGACGCAACTGCCGTCAAACGTCTCTTATCCCGCCGCCAGTGCCCGGCGTGCAAGACCGTCTACTCGCTCACGGACGCGCCGCCCATGAAACCCGGCCGATGTTCGCTCTGCGGCACGAAACTCGTGAAGCGCACGGACGACACGGACAATACGATCCGCGAAAGGCTCGCCACCTACCACTTCATGACCGAACCGCTCACGCGCTACTACCGCGAGCGCGGCATCCTCCTCATGCTGAACGGAGAGCAGCCGATTCCGTACGTGTTTGACGACCTCATAAAGAAGCTGGCTAAACTCGGATTTGTCGCGTAAAACAACGGTCATGCCACTCATCAAGACTCCGGAAGAGATCAAAGTCCTCAAAGAAGGAGGCGCCATTTTGAGTCGCATGCTCCGCGAGATCCGCGAGACGTGCGTGGTCGGCGTGACCACGGAGGAACTCGACGCGCTCGCGCGGCGGCGGTTCAGCGAGGCGGGCGGCACCCCGTCTTTTCTGGGATACCGCATCTCACCGAAGGATCCGGCGTATCCGGGCGCGCTCTGCGTGTCGATCAACGACGAAGTCGTGCACGGTCTCGCTGTCCCGCCACGCGCTCTCGAGGAGGGCGACGTGGTCGGTCTCGACATCGGCATGTGGTACAAGGGATTCTGTACCGATATGGCAACGACGGTCATTGTCGGGGAACCGGGAACCGGGAACCGGGAACCGTCTGCACCGGAGGAAGTCCGGCGGCTCGTGGCGGATACGCGAGAGTCGCTCGTGCGAGCGCTCGACGTGATCCATGCCGGAGCGTGGGTCGGCGACATCGGTGCGGCGGTCGAAGACTATCTGAAGCCGAAGGGGTACGGGATCGTGAAGGATCTCGTGGGCCATGGCGTGGGGCACGCTGTGCACGAAGAGCCGTCCATTCCGAACTACCGCGAACCGCGCGCTCCCAAAGTCCGGCTCGAGACCGGGATGGTCCTCGCGATCGAGCCCATGGTCACTCTCGGAACGTGGAAGGTAAAAATGAAACCCGATGAGTGGACGATCGTGACGGCGGATGGGTCCACGGCCGCGCACTTTGAGGTCACGGTCGTCGTCACGGACGCGGGGTACGACCTTGTGACGCCGTGGCCGGATGTATGAGAGCGCTCGGCATTGATTACGGATCGAAGCGCGTCGGCGTTGCGCTTGGTGATACGGACTCAAAGGTTGCGAGCCCGTGGGGAGTCGTTCCGAACGAAGGGGCGCTCGCGCTTGTGGCACGGCTGAAAGAGATCGTGGACCGCGATGAGGTGAAGACCATCATCGTCGGCATCCCTCGCCCCTTGCGCGACACGTCCGCGGAGAACGAACAGGTCCGCGCCGTGAGGATGTTCATCGAGTCGCTGAAGGGTCTCGGCGTCGATGTGGTCGAAGCCGACGAGACGCTCACGAGCCGGCTCGCGGCAAAGCAGGCAGAGGAGATGGGGGAGCGGGAGAAGCGGGACGATTTGGCGGCGGCGGCGATATTACAAACGTGGTTGGATTCACTATAAAGCGTCATCCCGAGCGGAGCGAAGCGGAGCCGAGGGACAGTTTTCGAACATGGTGAAAATTTGAAAACTGTCCTTCGGCTTCGGGCCGTCGAACGGCCCTACGCTCAGGATGACACTTGTGAAGTATGCCCTATCTCCGCGATCGCGCCATCGTATTGCGCAACGAACCGTTCAAGGAGCACGACCGCAAAGTCGTGTTGTTCGGCATTGAGCACGGACTCCTGGAAGCGGTCGCGCGCGGGGCAAGTCGAAAAGAAGCGAAACAGGCGGGCCACATCGTGCCGATGAGTGAGATCGAGGTTTTGATCGCGAAAGGCGCGGTCTACGACAAGCTCGCGGTCGCGCGTCTCGTCGAACAACATCGCGCGATCCGCGACCGGTTGGGCGCGCTCGCGTTCGTGGGATCGTTTTTCGATCTCTTCGAGCGTCTCCAGCGCCCGGGCATCGTGGATCCCGGACTCTACGAGCTCCTGCTCGACGTGTTATCCATCGGTGAGAGTCTTCCGGACGAACCGTCGGCCGAACGTGCGCGTCTGCTCTGGTCCGCCGCCGCGCTGAAACTCCTCGATCGCATCGGACTCGCACCCGCGTTGTCTCACTGCGTGTCCTGCCGCGAAAACGTCGGGGAGTCGGATGCCTGGATGCTGCCGTTTGACGGGACGGTCGCCTGCGCGGACTGCTATCGAGGCTTGCGTACCGCGCATCCGAACGCGACGTGTCTCGCGCCAACGGCATTGACGTTACTGCGCTTTCTCCGGCGCGAACCATTTGGCCGCGTGTTGCTTCTGACCGCGTCTACGGACGTCTTTGCTGCCGCCTCTCATGCCGTTTCCGTGACGTTGCAACAAGCGCCGCTCTCAAAAGAACCGCATGGTTCCGAGACGATTTTTGCTCTGTTAAGCTAAATTATTCGGGCGTTTGATGCAGTCAAGTTATCTTGACATATTCGTCTTTTTGTGCTATTCTATTTGTGTATTCTGCCAGTACCGTACTTGGCAGGTACGAAGATTCTGACGCTGCGGGAATGATCCCGTCGCGCCACAGCAACTTCGACAACCAAACCTAGGAGTACATCGGATGTACAAGAACCTGAAGTGGACGCTCCTCATGATCGCATGCATCGCATTGGTCGCCTGTGGCGGCCGTGTGGTGACAGACAGCACCGGCGTGCCGGACTACGGTTCGGCTGGCGCGGCAGGCAGCTTCGAAATCGACGGCGGTTCATTCGCCGGCAGCCCCGCAGACGGCGGTGGAACGGGCGGCAACAGTGGCTCGTCCGGTTCCGGAGGTTCATCCGGAGCCGCAGGCAACGGACAGGCGGGTATCGGCGGCGGAGCCGGTTCACCCGACGTAGATGCCGGAACGGACGGAGATGCAGCGGATGCCTACCCGCCCTACTGCACCACGAACGAGCGACGTCTCCGCGATCTCGACGACGACAGCTACGGAGATCCCAACAACTACATCTTCGTGAACGTGTGCGCGCCCTGGGAAGACGGGTACGTCAACTGGATCACCGGAAACGATGATTGCGACGACGGCAATCCAGACGTCCATCCCGGGGCCCCGGAAGTTTCTGGGAACGGCATCGACGACAACTGCAATGGAGTCGTTGATGAAGGCGCGGTCGACGGCGGTACGGATGGGGGGTGCCAACCCCGTCTCATCGCGAAGTTGAACCAGCACTTCGACACGACGGTGTGTCCGGGTGATGTGGCTATCCAGACCCTGATGTTCACGCTCACCGCGGAATGTCAGGATATGGTTGTGGATCGGATCATGCTCAAGCTCGCATCACAGGACTTCGCGGCGACGGACTCAACTCCGTTCTGTGCAGCTCCATGCACGAGCCCGGGCGACTGGTACTTCCGGAATCTCAAGCTCACCACGAGCACGGGTGTGGTCCTCATGGGTCCGATCGACACGCCGAGCCAACACACCTCGAACGATCTGGCTCATCTCACGTTCTCGGATTCGTTCACCCTGAAGGCGGGGGAATTCATACTCCTCATCCTTCAGATGGACGTCTCCGAGTCGTTCACGTCCTCCCTCGCCGAGACGCGCTACCAGGCACATCTCCTCGGGGTGGACGTTGGAGATGGAAACACTCCCTACGTCGTGGAGAACAACGTGGACCCGACCAAGGCCGTGAAGGTGAAGCAGGTGTGCGGTGCGTCGGGTCTCAAGGTGGAAGAATACAGCTCACCGCTTAGCCGGATCGTCGTGTCATCGGCGGACAACGGTCCGGTGCCGGTCTTCACGAACTACGCAGTCACGAACGCGACAAACGCCGCAATCGCGGTCGATGAAGTCGTGATCCGTCAGACGAACCCGAACGGTTCAATGGCGGACCTGCGTAAGGTCTTCATTCTGGGATCCTCGTCGGTCGGTCCGATTTCCTCGCTCGATACGGATACGACCCCAGGCGCGACACCGGATCAGGATCTGCCGGTCGTTCTCACGTTCCCTGTTCAGGGGATCGAAGGATTCGTAGTCCCGGCGAACGAAACGGTCTTCATCAGCCTCGTCGCGAGACCGGCCGCTCCTCAACCAACCTCGATTCCAGGGAACCTCGCACGTTCGGGCCACACCCCGGCGCTCGAGATCGAGAGCATGAAGGCGAACGACGGGGCGATTACGGCCGAGGTCGTTCCGCATGAGGCGCCATTCCACCAGCTCCGGAAGACGAAGCCAACCATCACCGTGCTGCCGCTGGTCCCTTCGGGGCCGGTCGCAATCGGTGTTGATCAGGATCTGTTCAAGTTCCAGGTGACGCCGGACGTGAACGGTTCCGTGTCGTTCGTTCAGATCGGTCTCGCAACCGACAAGACCGCGGGTCTCGCGGTGAGCGATCTCCGATTGCGCAGGGGCGCCACCGACATGGACCCGAGTTCTGTCTACGTGATGGGTTCGGGCCCGGGCGGAGCGCCGCTCGTGGCAAGCGAGACGGTCGGGAAACTCCTCATCAAGTTCCCCTTTGAGGAGTACGTTGCCGGATCGGGGTCGGTGTACACGCTGCATGGGACCGTGACCTACCAGGTTGCAACCACCCCGTCGGTGATCACCATCGGCTTCGATCGTACCCCGTCGACCACGCCCGTGACGGGATCCCTTCACAATCCAGGCGGTGGCCCCGTCTACAGTGTGAATCCGGCAGACGCCCAGTATCCATACAACACGGTGCCGGGCTGGGAGGGAGTGACCCTGTGGTCGGATTTGAGCGAGGTGCCTCACAGCACGCAGTCCGGCGACTGGACGCACGATCTGTACCTGGAAGATCTGTCCCAGACGCAAACGCTCGTTACTTATTGAGCCGGCGGCCTATCCATCACAGGAAGGCCGACCAGCGCTCTCAATTCTCCTCGCCCCCACCGGGTTACTCCTGGTGGGGGCGTTGAGTTTTATGGGGTTGCGGTCTAACATCCTTCCCATATGGCCGAGCGGAATGCCGTTCAGAAGGTCCTGCCCGTGATTGCGACGATCTTGGTCGTTCTCGGAGTGGTCGCGATCGCGAGGCTGAACGTCAAGAAGCAAGATGCTACGGCGTGGCCGCCGTCCGCGCCGGGAGCAGCTGCGTCGGCTACATGGACCGTGTTGCAGTCTGGAGGGAAGCTGTCACTGACGAACGACCAAGGAGACCGCCGCGAGTGCGAACTCCCGGACGGATTTGCGAACGTGGACCGTGCGGACAAGGACGGGTTCACGGTCCGGAACGCAACGGGCGCGCGCATGTTGGTCAGTTTCGAGTGCATTGTGAAAGATCCGAAGCTCGTTCCCGGTCTCGCGAATCCGTCCGGGTTGCGTGCGGCAAACGTGTCCGGCAAGCGTCGCGACGGAGCGGGGGTGCTCGAAGTGTCTGACGGGAAGATCACGGAAGAGATCACGCTTCGCGGCAAGAACTCGCGGCCGTACCGCGACCCGGAAGTCGTGGGGTGGCTTGACGATAACGTCTTCGCGGTCACCGCGTTCCAGGGCGATGCGCGGTATGCGCTCACGGTCCAGACGACCGGGCGCATCACGGAACTCCTGAAACTCCCGGAGAACGCGGTCGAATTCAAGGCCGGCGCGGAATCGTTCTGGTATGTGACGGTCACGCCCGGGGAGGGGATCGAACTCGGACCGCGAGGGCCGTCGGAATTGCATCGCGTCTCGGCAGACGCGACAGACACGATCGTCGTCACAGAGGGTGGATCGGTCATCGAACGCGTCTCGCTCGGTCCGGACGGAACTGCGGTATACGTTGCCGGTGGGACGCTCATGCGCGTGAATGCGGACGGCAAGGTCGTGAACGCGGGTACGGGCATCCCGCTCGGGTGGACGGACGATGGTCTTCTTGTGAATCGGAACGGGAGCGCATGGGTCGTGTCGAAAGAAGGGATCTCACGGGCGCTCACGGACGGGTCGGTCGGCGCGGACGTCAGCGCCGCATGGATCGTCCGCTAAACCCTCGACGCCATGACATCAACCAAGTAACATATCGGCCATGTCAACGAAGCCCGAGTTCCCGCGTTTCCTGTACATCCTGATCGTTTTGGGGATTATTTCGCCCATCATTCTTGGGTTTCTTGCGGCGTTCTTCCTCACGGTGTACCTCCCTCGTCCGTATGTACCGCCTGCGCCCGCGTCATTGGGTGAACGTGGGACGTCGTGCGGCGGACCCGGCCGGTGGCCATGCAAGCCTGGGTTGGTCTGCACTGTCGCGCCTGACGAATGGACCACGAAGACCGGGGAGTGCGTCACGGACACTCGGCCCGTCTATCCACCCGGTTCTGCCGGAAACGCCTGTGACAACGAACGCGGGTGCGCGCCAGGACTTGTCTGCGACCGCACAGGCGTGGCGGCAGGCACGTGCGTCTCACCCACATCCACCACGCCATCGAAACCGTAAACTATGATGCAAAGAACCATGATTGGCGAAGCCGCGTCACACGCTGGCAAGACCGTGAAACTGAACGGCTGGGTGAACACGCGCCGCGACATGGGGAAGATCGTGTTCATTGATTTCCGCGACCGGAGCGGGATCGTCCAGGTCGTGTTCGTTCCGTCCGAACTGTCCGAGGGTCAGCGCGACCTCATAAAGGATTTGCGGTCGGAGTTTGTCCTCGAGATCACGGGCGAGGTCAAAAAGCGCGACGCGAAGCAGGTGAACCCGAATATTTCCACAGGCACGGTCGAAGTTCTGGCCAAGAACCTCGTCATTCTGAACACCGCGAAGACCCCGCCGTTCGAGCTCGACCGCGACACGCGCGACGTGAACGAAGAGGTCCGCCTGAAGTACCGCTATCTCGACCTGCGCACGCCGCGCATGCAAACGAACATCCGCCTGCGCGACCGTATCATTACGTTCTTCCGCGACTACATGCACCGGAATAACTTCGTGGAGATCGAGACGCCGATCCTCATGAAGGGGACGCCCGAAGGGTCTCGCGAGTACATCGTTCCGTCGCGTCTGCACCCGGCCCACTTCTACGTCCTCCCGCAGTCGCCCCAGCAGTTCAAGCAACTCTGCATGGTCGCGGGGTTTGAGCGCTACTTCCAGATCGCCCGCTGTTTCCGCGACGAAGACCAGCGCGGGGACCGGCAGCCGGAGTTCACGCAGCTTGACTTCGAGATGAGTTTCGTGACGCAGGAGGACGTGCTCGCGTACACGGAAGCGATGTTCATCGCGCTCGTGAAGGAACTCTTCCCGGACAAGACCGTCACGTCCACGCCATTCCCACGCATGACCTACGGCGAGTGCATGAATACGCACGGGAACGACAAGCCGGATCTGCGAAAGAACAAAAACGATCCCAACGAACTCGCGTTCGCATGGATCGTGGACTTCCCCATGTTCGAAACGGATGAGCAGGGGAACATCGCGGCGAAACACCACCCGTTCTGCTCGATCAAAGAGGAAGACAAGGAGAAATTCATGAAGGGCGAGGACCTCATGAACATCCGCGCGAATGCGTACGACCTCGTCCTGAACGGCTTTGAACTGTCATCCGGGAGCATCCGTATCCATGAGCAGGATCTGCAGAAGCTCATCTTCGACCTGCTCGGGATCGAAGAGTCTGAACAGAAGGCGCGGTTCGGGCACATGCTCGAGGCGTTCACGTATGGCGCGCCGCCGCACGGCGGATTCGCGCCTGGCATCGACCGCATCGTCATGCTCATGACCGGCGAGCCGAACATTCGCGAAGTCATCGCCTTCCCGAAAGACGGCAACGCCCGCGACCTCATGATGGGCGCCCCGTCGACCCTTCCGACCAAGACCTTGAACGAGGCGAATATACAGGTGAAGAAGGGTTGACAAAACCTCAATTTTAATGTAGGTTCATTTGAATTCCTCTTCGTATGGAGAGGTGGTCCCCGTCAAAAGGGACAACGGTGTCGGATCCCTGCACCAACTCAGGAATCATTCAGAAAGAGAGGTGCCGTATGGCACAGCGTCTGGAAATCGTGAACGGTCCTTCGAAGTTCGACCTGATGACGTCCCTCTTCCATGGGGAGACGGAAGATCAGCACCGCCAGGTGCAGTTCGAGGTCAAAGACGCCGACGGTCGCAAGGCCAGCAAAGCCGTCACCATCGGTGGCGTCGAGCGAGAGGACGGATCCGGCGAGTCCTGGCTGATCCATGGCTACATGATGGTGGTCAACGTACCGTGGCGGAGGATCACGGGGTACTACTCGTCCAGAACGCGCAAGGGCTGGATCGAAGAATCCTGATTGTCTCGCAACAGCTCACCGCCCCCTGTCCAAACTTGGATCGGGGGCGAGGTGTTTTTCAAGCGTCACCCCTCACGAGCCTCAACCCCCCCTCGTGTCATCCCGACCGTAGCCCCGTCCGACGGGGCGGAGTGGAGGGACCCCTTTCCCGTAACAGCTGCGGGGCCAGATCGATCCATTTCGGGTTGAAGGAAGCAATGAGGTTCTCATGGAAGCCCCCGTTCATTCCTTTCTGACGAGTGAGGAGTGAGTCGATGCGCGACGCTGTTCCGGCAGGGATGAGGCATAACGGGAAAGGGGTCCCTCGGCTCCGCTTCGCTACGCTCGGGATGACCCCTGGGGGGTTGTGATGATCGTGGGAGAAAGTGATTTGTCGTGAGGTCATATCTATTCAGTCTCAAGGATCGCGCGGTGTGTCAATCAGGTCTTTTTGTGCTTGTTTTCGTCTAGAAAAGGGGATAAACTATCCCCGTGCCCGTAACGTATAAGGTCGACAAATTCGAGGGGCCGTTGGATCTCCTGCTGCAGTTGATTGAGCAGGAGGAGCTTGATATTACGGAGGTTTCGCTCACGAAAGTGGCGGACCAGTTCGTGGCGTACGTGAGAAAGCAAAAGGACAAGATCCTGCCGGAAGAATTGGCGGATTTCCTCGTGATCGCCGCGCGTCTGGTCTACATGAAGTCGCGCATGTTGCTTCCGGAGTTCTTGGATCAGGAATTGGAAGAGGGTCCGGACCTCGCAACGCAGCTCCGTCTCTACCAGCAGTTCGTCCACGCCTCGCGCGAGATCAACCGGATGTGGAATCGGGGCCATGTGTCGTTCCCGCGCGAGCGCCGCCCGGTGCGGTCTTTGACCGCGACGTTCTCACCGCCGCTGGGCGTCACCTCGTCCATCCTCCGCGAGGTCATGCAGACGGTCATTGACCGCCTCGCGCCCATCGCGAAGCTGCCGGAAGCGGCGCTGAAACGCGTCATCACGATCCAGGACAAGATCAAGGAATTCGGCGATCGTCTGCGCAAGCACGCCAAACTCACGTTCGCGAGCTTCATGGGACGCGTGAAGGACAAGAGCGAGGCAGTCGTGTCGTTTCTGGCACTTCTCGAACTTGTGAAGCAGCGCGTGGTCACGGTTGAGCAATCAGAAATGTTTGATGACATTGAAATTGCGGCGCTTGACCTTGATCGTCTCGCAGACCTTCAGCCTGAATTCGTATGAAACTCGAAGAAAAAATAGAAGCCGTATTGTTCGCCGGAGCGCGGCCGTTTTCCGTGAAGCGTCTCGCCGAGTTGTGCGAGGCATCGTCCAAAGACGTGGAAGAGGCACTAGAGAAACTCGAGGATCGATTCGAGAAGACTGCCATCATGGTCCAGCGAGCAGGGAATGAAGTTCAGTTCGTCACACGTCCGGAACACGCAAAACTTGTCCAGCAGGTTGTCCGAGATGAAATCATGGGCGAGCTCACGCGTCCGAGTCTCGAAGCGCTTACGATCCTCGCGTACCGCGGTCCGCTCACGCGCCCGGAGATCGAACAGA
>Ga0155510_136_pt3 | contig 26575 bp, 29 predicted proteins | sample RifCSPhighO2_12_FD_107167 | JGI IMG/M metagenome (GOLD analysis project Ga0155510, IMG submission 107167) | Candidatus Uhrbacteria bacterium RIFCSPHIGHO2_12_FULL_60_25
TCACAGGCATGGGCATGATGCCGGTGACGAACTCTGCGATGCTGTCAAGAGGCGCTTCCGCACTCCACGAACCGAGGCTGAGTTCGCTCAGACGAGCGGTCCCAGCACCGTTGGGGAATGCGCTTCCTCCGGAGAGGCACGCACCGTCCCTCGGCACCCAGACAGAGTGCTCCGAGTCCGTGACGCTGCTGTTGTTCCGATCCCAGGACACGAGGTCCGTGGAACCGAGACGAACGCCGCGGTAGTTGCCGGGAGTACCGGAGTACCCCACGACGTACAGATCCGTCGCGCCATGAACGTCCGAGAGGTAGACCACGTCCGAAGGGATCGTCGTGATCTTGGACCACGTCGATCCGTTGAACTTCCAGAGGATCCCTTCGATCGGATTTTTTCCAGAATCGAGCCTGGACCCGACCGCGTAGACCTCAGTGGCAGACTTGCCCCAGAACGCGTTCATCTTGGTTGGGGCGGAGTGTGCCGGCAAAGTCATCTGGATCCAAGCACTTCCGTTCTTTTGGAAGATTTTGGTATCCCAGAGCGTCGATCCGAAGTACACGTCCACCATGACGAAAACATTCGAAGCGTCTGTGCCCCAAATGGAGCGCACACCCGTGTCGCCGAAGACAGTGACCAGGTTCGAATCAACCGTCCACGCGCCGCCGTTGACGCGGTGCAGCAATTTGCCCCGTGCTGCTCCGGCGGAAGGCTTCGTGTTGCCACCAGCCCATACGTCATTCGCAGACGAGCCCCAGACCGAGTACATGGCGAACCACGGATCGGTCATCGTCGGTAGCGTCATCGGGCTCCAGTTCACACCGTCGTAGTGCGCGATCTCGCCCGTGGCGTAGGTGCCGGTCGCGACGTAGACGTCGCTTGCGGACGAGGCCCAGATGTCGCCGGTCAGGTCCATGCCTGCCGGGAACGTGGTGTCACGCGTCCAGCCGGAACAGCTGAAGGGCTGTGGCGGAGTTCCGCCCGTGCCCCCGCTGCCGCCGATTCCTGCGTCGGATCCTGCCGAGCCGCCCGTGCCGGACGAACCGGCCGAGCCGTCGCCTGCGTCGGGATCGCCTCCGGTGCCGCCAGTTGCGGTCGTTCCCGAGCTGCCTGCGGCCCCTCCGTTTCCAGAGGCGCCGCCCGTTGCGGTCGTGCCGCCGGTGCCGGCATCGGGCTCGCCGCCCGAGCCTGCGACGCCGCTTGATCCTGCGGCTCCAGCATAGCTGGCAGCGCCGCCCAAGCCTGCATCGGGGTCGCCGCCCGCGCCTCCAGACGGAGTTCCGCCGTTGCCGGAGACTCCTCCGGCACCCGACGTTCCGCTGACGCTGGCCGAACCGCCGCCGTTGCCGGACGTACCGCCGGAACCAGAGGCTCCGCTGTCGCCGGACGCGCCGGACGTTCCGCTGACGCTGGCCGAACCGCCTGACGAGCCGGATGAGCCGCCGGAGCCAGAGGCTCCACCGACACCACCCGCACCGCCCGGATCGCCTCCGGTTCCCCCGCCTGACGGGGTTCCACCGGTACCCGAGCTTCCGCCCGAGGCGATGCCACCCAGACCGCTGCCTCCTTCGAGACATCCGGTACTCAACGTGCAGACGGAACCTTCTCCGCCGGTGTTGGACCCCTTCGGGCCCTCGCCGTCGCCCGAGCATCCCCAGGCGAGAACGGCGATGAACAGTGCGCAAAGCGCACTTGAGCGCCACTCAATCGCCTTCATGGTCGGACTCCTTTTGTTGCCAGTAGTTTTGAAAGTACTGCCTTGAGAGAGACTCCTACGGGCCCTATTGCCCGCAAGACACCCGCTTTTCAGGCTTTTGAGACCTGTGGAGCAGATAAAGCATTACAGCATGATTGAGCGAAAATGTCAAGTCTGGCATACCCGCTCTGCTGCTTGCCTAATTTCAACATACCACTGTCAAGCCTGCTTGGTAAGGGGATGGTGGATAACTATATTTCACTCACATGTCATCCTATACGCCGTATTCGAACTATGTTTGAGATGAAAGTCATTCCAATCCGGACGCGCATGTTTCGGCAAGGAGATTCTTTGGAAGATTTTATCGTTGAACATCTCGCGCGGCCTAACGAGGGCGGGATCATCGCCGTTACGTCGAAGATTGTCGCGCTTTCGCAAGGCCGCGTTGTTTCGCTCACCGGACCAATGGAGAAAGAGCGATGGATTCGAAAGGGGTCGTCGCAGACGCTGAAGACCCCCTGGTGTTTCTTGACGAAGGTCAACGGAGAATGGGTCGCGAACGCGGGAGTGGATGAGTCGAACGCGGACGGATCGCTCATTCTGCTGCCCCGGAATATTCAAAGAACCGCCGCATCGCTCATCACGCGACTCAAAAAGCGCTACCGTCTGCAAAGGCTCGGCGTGATCATCACGGACACGCGGATTTATCCGATGCGCGTCGGCACGATGGGCGTCGCCGTCGGATATGCAGGGTTCGCGCCGATCAAGAACTATGTGGGGATGCCGGATCTCTTCGGACGAAAACTGAAACGGACTCAAGCGAACATCGTGAACGCACTCGCCGTCGCCGCGGTGCTCGTGATGGGCGAGGGTGCGGAACGCCGGCCGCTCGCGGTGATTGAAGGCGCGGACGTCGTGTTCGGAGGGCATGCGCCGTCCATCGCGTCGCTCACGATTGATCCACGCGATGACCTGTACAACGCCGCATATGCCAACCGTCGGCGTCATTGATCATGAGCCTGTCCATCGGTTCGTCCCACATATTGCGTAACAGTTCGTTTTCATGGATGTGCCCGCAGAATGCGACCCCGACGCGCATCCAATTCCGAGGCAGTTCATGAAGAAAACGATCGTACCATCCTCTACCACGGCCACGCCGCGTCCCGATCAGATCGAATGCGCGCCCCGGGATCAACAGAATAGCGCGGTCAACATCGCCATGCGCGTCACGGAGTTTGCGCGCGGTATCGATGGGGTCGCTTGAAGGATTTTGATCCAGCGCCACGATTCGTGACTTCGGGCCAGCACATCCCTCGATCGAGCGCGGATCCGGCTCGTCCGGCAGAGGAGTGTAGGATACGATCAAATCCGCCGTTCGGAGGAGCCGCGAGAATGATGCCGGAAGGCTTGACTTTTTTCTCATTTTGATCTACAAGGAACTTGGTTCCTTCCAAAGATCACTGTACCCTTTCGGAGAAATTTCATGAAGAAACAGAGAACACTCGTGACGGCCACCATCGAGCGGCTGGCGAAGAAGATGGGGATCGAAGTCCACGTCGAGCCGATGTGGGGTTATGTCGGGCAAATCGTTCTGCCCGACGGGCGCAAACGATACTTCCGCAACACGAATCTCGATCTGAACGGGCTTGGAGCCTCCGAGATTGCGCGGGACAAGGCGTACGCCGATCACTTTCTGCGCCGAATGGGCTATCCGATCATATCGGGCGAAGTCTTCTATACGCCGCGGTGGTGCAAATCCATCGGTAGTCGACGCGGTCCGGATGCCGCATATCGCTACGCAAAGCGCATCGGATTTCCGGTCATCGTGAAGCCGAACAGCAAGAGCCAGGGATCCGGTGTCCGCAAGGTCTACAATAAGCGCGAACTCCTGCGCGCAATCAAGGCCTTCGAGCACAACGAGCGCGTGTTCCTGGTGCAGCGCGTCGTCACGGGCCACGACTATCGCATCGTCGTTCTCGACGGCGTGGTGATTTCGGCATACGAGCGTCTTCCGCTGTCCGTGACGGGCGATGGGCGCATGACGGTCGCGCAATTACTTCGAAAGAAGCAGCTCTCGTTCATTCGCGTCGGTCGCGACACGATCCTCAAACCGCATGACGATCGCATCACGGCAGAACTTCAGCGACAGGGGGTGACGCGGAGAACGGTGCCGAATAGAGGCGAGAAGATCGTTCTTCTGCCCAACGCGAATCTTTCCACGGGCGGCGACGCCATCGACGTGACGACGGCGATTCATCCGACGTGGGCGGCGCTCGCGAAGAAGATCGCGCACGACATGAACCTCCGCTACATCGGCATCGATGTGATGAGCCGGGACGAGCTCGATCATTCGCCCGCCTCCTACGTCATCATCGAGATCAACGCGGCGCCCGGCCTCGACAACTACGCGACGATGGGCAAACGCCAAAAGCAGATCGTGGAGGATCTGTATGCAAGGGTGCTCAAGGCGCTTCTCCTGTAGGCGCACGCAACAGCCGGCGGTCACAGAACGCGACCGCCGGCTTTTCAATTCGACCAATCGATCGTTTCCAGGAGATGCCAGCACACATCGTCCGACGTTTCGATTTCGAGATGAGAGGGAATGTCAAACGTGAGGACGTCTCGGCCAAACGGAACAAAGCGACGCGCGCCGCACCAGGATTCTTTGCGTTTCCAGTGCGTGAGATCATCGCAGGAGACCCCGAGTTGGGCGTCAGGCGTCGCGTGCACGACGAGTCCGCGATCCGTGACAACGCCGACGTGACTCACATGCGCGTCGGGCGTTCCGACCGGCGGACAGATCGATCCGCTTAAGAAGGCGAGGTCGCCGGGCATGATCTCGTCGTCTTCGACGGGAATGCCCGCGGAAAACTGATGCAGACACCTGCGCGGAATCCAGATGCCGCGCTCGGCGTAGAGCCATTTGGCGAAACTCGAACAGTCGAACGCGCGTGGCGCTTCAACAAACCGCGCGCCGCGACGATAGACGGATCGCTCCACGCACGAAAGCGAGAGTCTGGAGACATCGATGTCGCGCAGAACGAACCCGCTCTGTCGAAGACGATTCAGAATTTCACCCGTTGGGAGGGGAAGGTGCCAGGAATCAACATCGACGGCAATGCGCCGTCCACTCGCTCGAAAGTGCATGTATCCTCCGGCGTTATGCTATGCGCGCGATCACAAGGCGTCAATACAATGCGACCCGTGCGGCCTCGTGGTATACTCATCACTACCTAATCATATGCACGCTTACTCTGAAAAAAGCGCTTCGCGCTACATCCTCGTTACGCTGGCCGTCGTGCTGTTCGTCACGGCCATGGTCCTCGTGATCCTTCAGAACACATCGTTCAAAACGACCGGCTTCGGCATCAAGACGTACGGAGACGGGTATGTGGACGGATTCACCAAGGCCCGCGAGCTCGCGTCGCAGGCGGGGCTCCCAAGTCTGCCGACTCGTCAAGCGCTCTCCGGGACAATCACGGACGTCGCGACCGACTCGGTGACGTTCACGGCAATGGGCCTCGTCATGGACGAACGCGTGGACGGCGTCGGTCTCACGCGGGCGGCGTACGTCACGAAAGACACCGTCATCGTTCTGATGAGTCTGCGCCCGGCGGAGGAAATGCAGAAGCTGCAACAGGCTTTCGCCGAACAGATGGGAAAGCTGAAGCCCGGAGGCAGTCCCCCGACCCCGCCAAGCCCATTCGTGGCTAAAGAAATCGCGCTTACGGATGTTCAAACAGGTGATCTCGTCACGGCGTTCTCGACAAACCAGGAAGACGTAGCACGCGCTGAAAGCTTCTACGCATCACGACTCGAGATCCGCAGAACACGGCGATAGAGACGGAACGAAAACATCCGCTCACAGGCGGATGTTTTCTATCGGTTCGACCGTGCTGGGCTGTTGCAAGATCGGCGGTTTCGGGAAGGGCTCGGCGATCGGTTCTTCCGGAGGACGATCCAAGAGAGGCTTCATCAGCACCGGCTTCACCGGGATCGGCGCAACGAGACCCGGATCGTTCGCAAGCCTCGCATTGATGTCCTTCAGGATCAGTTTGATGCCGGGAGGCGTGGAACTCGTGGCGACCAATTCGATGCCGCCGTCCTTCCGGCGAAGAATCTGAAGCCGACCACGCTCAATCACGCCGCGCAACCGGATGCGGAGAGCTTCGAAACGATCTTGTGTGATGGGCTTTATGATGCGCTTGGGCGGAAGTCCGAGAGGGTCTTTCGGGGGCATGCGCGTTCCCGTCGCACCGAGAGTGCCTTCCACGTCCTCGGTAGGGAGAACCCGCACGTCGTTCTCTTCGAGCTTAAAGGGAAGTCGCTGTTCGATGGCTTCCTTGCGCTTGAGCTGGAGTTCGAATTTGAGTTTGCGCTTCTCCTGGAGTTTCTCAATCCGTTCCGTGACGATCCGCGTCTCCTCCTCGATGACAGCTTCCAACCGCTCCCGGACCTGTTCATCGGGGATGCGTTCCTTCACGCGTTCGAGCACGCGGGCTTGTTTTTGTTCAACGGCGGAAAGCGCATCGTCGAATGTCGCTCGTTCTCCATTCTGTAGGGGTTCGCCTGTCGTGACCGCTTGCTCAAAGTTCGTCGTAAATTTTTGAACATGCGACTGTTGAATGACCTTGCGCTTCACGGCCATGATCTCCATTTCGCGTACGCGCTTTTTGAGCTGCTTGATCTTCACGGCGGCCTTTTTCGCCGGCGTGACCGCAATCGCTTCTTCGACCCGCTCAACTTGCTCGCGGATGGGATAGAGCGGATGGTCCGGGACCACGTCGTCCGACGTGTAGGCGTACGTGGCGGTGCCCGCGCCGAGCATCGTGACGATTGAGACCGTCGCGAACGCAGGTTTCAGGACAGCCACGAACCACGGGCGTGGAACGACTAACTCCTTGCGCAATGCACGCTGAAACGCCGGACGCGGTTCGGCCAGCCGGGAAAGACGCTTCAGATTCTGTCGGATGCTCCACAGCATAATCACAGGGATATACCGATAAGGCCTATTTTTGTTTCAACAGAGCCTTTAATTTCTTCAAGACCCTCCCGGCCTGCACGCGGAGCGCACCCGAGGACCTACCCATCACCTCCGCAATCTCTTCGAATTTCCAGCCTTCGAGATACTTCATCCGGACAAGTTCAGCTTCGTCTTTCTGAAGACAGCGAATGGCGTTCAAGAGCCTGTGCTGGTCGTGCCGCAGTTCCATGGTCGCGACCCAGTCCCGATCGTCTCCCAACGCGTCTTCGACATCGGCAATATCGGTCTGCGGCCGCGATTTCGCCGCTTGGTTGATCACGTGATTCCGCGCGATCGTATAAATCCAGGCCGCGCCGCTGATCTTGGGATCGTACCGCTCAAAGGCCTCGAACGCCTTCAGGAACACGTCATGCGTGTAGTCTTCCGCCGTCTCCCTGCTCCCTCCAACGCGAAAATAGACGAACTTGTAGATCGCCTTGAAATGCTTGTCGTAAAATTTCGTGAAATCTCTCTTATCCATGGAGATCCATGGACCTTAGACCCTACGAGCTTCCGTGAAAAGACTTGGGGCGCGGCGCGATCGCCATGAACACGACCGGAAGGATGAGCCAGGCGGACCTGCCCCAGTACGACAGGAACACGTCGCGCGTGAACGGCGTGAGGGTGTTCGTCACGTCCTGCGGGATGAACGTGAGCGTGATTGAAATGAGCAGTCCGACTTGTAACACGCTGAACACGATCGTCTGCCACCAGGACCCCGGCGCGCCGGCCGAACCGATCGTGTGGAGAAGCGCGCTCCGGGACAGGAGGAAGAACAGCGCCACAAACATGCCCAGGAAGAAACCGATCTTCAGCACGTAATTGTCGTTCAACGACAGCTGAAGCAGATTCAAATCCCGCAACACCGGCGCGTTCGCCACCACGGCGAGAGCCATATACACGGAGACCAGGATCACGATCACGCGGTCACGGCCAAGAGACAGTCCATACAGGAGCGCGCCGATGATAAAAAGCAATAAAATGAACGTGTCCCAATTCGGCGTGGCCCAGTTGATTCCCGCAAGAAATCCTTGCATACGGGGACTATGATATCACATTCTACAAACCCAGTCCTTTCAGATCGTCAATCAACTTCTTCTGCTCCCGCGTCAATTTTTTCGGCATGTCCGCGTGGAGCGTCACGAGGTGGTCGCCGCGCCCGCGGGACCGGAGGAACTGAATCCCCTGCCCGCGAAGCTTGAATACGGTCCCGGGACGCGTCCCTGGAGGCACGGAAAGGTCCGCCCGCCCATCCACCGTCTCCACGGCGACGACGCCGCCGAGCAGGAATGCAGTTAAGGGCGCCGCTTCGTCTGACATGACGTCATTCCCCTCGCGGCGAAAACGCTGATGCGACCCCACGCGGACGTGGACGTACAGGTCTCCGGACGTCCCCTGGTGCGGTGCGGCTTCGCCCTGACCCGTGAGCTTGATCGTCTCACCGTCGCCGATGCCTGCGGGAATCTCAACGTCGAGCGTCCGCGTCTCCACGTACACGCCAGTTCCGTGACACGTCCGGCAGGTCTTTTCCGGAACAGACCCCGACCCGTGGCACGCGCTGCACGTCACGACCGACTGGATCATCCCGAACGGCGTTCGCTGCGTCTGCGCGTATTTCCCCGCGCCGCGACACTGCGAGCACGTGGCCGTTTTTGAGCCGGGTTCCGCTCCTTTGCCCTGACAGTGCGCGCACCGAGCCTGTAGCCTCGTCGCGACCGACTGCCGCGTACCTTTCACGGCGTCGAGGAACGAGACCGTCACGGTCGTTTCCGCATCCCGCCCGCGATGGGCGCGCGATCTCCCGCCGCCGCCGAATCCGAACATGCTGCCGATCACGTCTCCAAGATCGCCCAAGTCGTCCATGTTGATCCCGTTCATGTCAAACCCTCCGAAACCTGACGGACCCCCGCCGCCCTGGAACGCCGCGTGTCCGAACCGGTCGTACGTGGCGCGCTTCTTCTCGTCTCCGAGCACCTGGTACGCCTCGTTCACGCGCTTGAACGCATTCGCATCTCCGCCCTTGTCCGGGTGGAGTTCGTGCGCCTTTTTCCGAAAGGCTTTCTTAATGTCGTCCTGGCTTGCGCCTCTTTGGACGCCGAGGACGTCGTAGTAGTCTTGAGCCATCGCGCGCAACCGATTCGTCACTGCATCTGGGCCATTTTCAGGTACCAGCGGTCCTCCAGGAGCGCACGGATAGATGCGGCAGCCTGCGGTTCGGTCGCGTCCGCGATGGGCAGCACGCAGCCGTTCACCTCACGCCACCAGCGGGTCATCGCGTCCGGCGTCTCCCCAACCTCATGCCAGGAGCGCAGGTTGTCCAACACATCGGCGCATTTGATGATCCGGAGGTTCTGCGGGCCGCGCGCCACGCGCTTGCAGTAGAGTTCGTACGTCTCGCTCCCCTTCCACATGGTCATCCCATCCACGAGCTTCCCGATCTCGTCGCCGAACGTATCCTTGATCTCCTTAATCGTCGTCTGCGTATCCTCGACCACGTCATGGAGAAGGGCCGCCGCGATGACCGCCGCGTTCAGAACCCCCCACTCGGACATGAGGATGTTCGAGATGCGAAGCGGATGGATGATGTAGGGCGATCCGCCATAGCGCTGCTGCGAACCGTGACGATCCCGTGAGTAGTCGAGTGCGCGCTGGACCGTCTTCTGCCCATCTGCCGGTAATCGGCCTGTCAGCTTCTGAAATTTCTTTTCGTGCCAGTCCAAATCGCGATGGACATTCGCTCCGTACGGATGAACGTGTGACGGAATGCCGGAAGACTTCCTCCCGGCGGACTTCACCGCCTTTTTCGGCACAGTTCGTTTCTTCATAAGGCCACAAGTGTACAAGAGATCGACCAAACCGTCATCGGTCGAAAGATTAGGTTTTTGGGGTGAAATCGCCTTCAACGGGTCCGGTTCCTGGTTCAGACGCACCTTTCGCATCACCTGTCGAGCCGGATGCAGACTTCTGAGACTCATACATCGCCGCGCCGACTTTTTGCGCAACCGTCGCGAGTTCGTCAGCCGCCTTCTTAATCGCCTCGATATCGTCCGTCTTAAGCGACGTCTTGAGCGCCTCAAGCTTCTCCTCCGTAGCTTTCTTGTCCGCCTCCGGGACTTTTTCACCCGCTTCCTTCAGCATCTTCTCCGTGGTGTAGACCATGGTCTCGCCCATGTTCTTGACCTCGACGGATTCGCGACGTTTCTTGTCCGCCTCCGCGTTCGCTTCCGCGTCTTTCTTCATGCGTTCGATGTCGTCCTTCGAGAGGTTCGTGGACGCCGTGATCGTAATCTTCTGCTCCTTGTTCGTGGCCTTGTCCACGGCTTTGACCGACAAGATTCCGTTCGCGTCAATGTCGAACGTGACTTCGACCTGGGGGACGCCGCGAGGCGCCGGCGGGATGCCGGACAGCGTGAAGCGGCCGAGCGCCCGGTTGTCCGCGGCCATGTCGCGCTCGCCCTGGAGCACGTGAACTTCCACGGACGTTTGGCCGTCCGCGGCCGTGGAGAACGTCTGTGACTTGGATGTTGGGATCGTGGTGTTCCGCTCGATCACTTTCGTCATCACGCTCCCGAGCGTCTCAATGCCGAGCGAGAGCGGCGTGACGTCTAACAGCAGCAGTTCGCCCTTGATGTCTCCCTGCAAGTTACCCGCTTGTACGGCGGCGCCGAGCGCAACCACCTCGTCCGGATTCACGGAGATGTTCGGTTTCTTGCCGAAGAACTTTTCCACTTCCTGCTGCACGAGCGGCATGCGCGTCATCCCGCCGACCAGAATCACCTCATGGATCGCGCTCGCCGGCATCTTTGCGTCCGTAAGCGCCTTCTTGCACGGTTCGAGCGTCTTCCGCACGAGATCGCCCACCAGCTCCTCGAGCTTCGCGCGCGTGAGCTTGAGCAGCATGTGCTTGGGACCATTCGCGTCGCTCGTGATGAACGGCTGGTTGATTTCCGTCTCGAGCGCGGTCGAGAGCTCGATTTTCGCCTTCTCCGCGGCTTCTTTGATGCGCTGGAGCGCGAGCGTGTCTTTTGAGAGATCGATTCCCTCCGACTTTTTGAACTCATCCGCGATCCAGGAGATGATGACCTGGTCAAAGTCGTCCCCTCCCAGGTGCGTATCGCCGTTCGTGGCGCGGACTTCGACCGTGTTCTGGCTCGCTGCCGCATCGTACGCGATTTCGAGCACGGACACGTCGAATGTTCCGCCTCCCAGGTCGTAGACCACGATCTTCTCGTCCTTCTTCCGGTCGAATCCGTACGCGAGCGCGGCCGCCGTGGGCTCGTTGATAATGCGGCGGACGGTCAAACCCGCGATTTCGCCCGCGACCTTCGTGGCCTGACGCTGCGAGTCGTCGAAGTACGCGGGCACGGTGATGACCGCTTCCGTGATCTTCTCGCCAAGGCGCGCTTCCGCATCCGTCTTCAGCTTCTGGAGCACGAGCGCGCTCAACTCTTCGGACGTGTACTGCTTGGAACTGTCAGCGAGCTTGATCGCGACTCCGTCCCCTTTCTGAACCACCTGGTACGGGAGCCATTTGACGTCGCGCTGAACCTCCGCGTCGCTCCAACGGCGTCCGATGAGACGCTTGACCGAGAAGAACGTATTTTTCGGATTCACGACTCCTTGGCGTTTCGCGAGTTGGCCGACCAGGATCTCGCCGGTCTTCGCGTGCGCCACGATAGACGGCGTGGTCCGCGCGCCTTCGGCGTTTTCGATGACTTTCGGCTGGCCGCCTTCAACAAAGGCCATGCAGGAATTGGTCGTTCCAAGGTCTATTCCGAGAATTTTTGGCATAGATGATTATTTCTTCTTTTTCACGTTGATCTTCACGGTCTTCCCGGCGATCTCCGCGGCCTTAGGGATGCGAACTTTGAGCATGCCGTTCTCGAGCGACGCTTCCGCCTTCCCTTCAACCACGCGCGTAGGCAACGCAACCTGTCGGAACACGCTTCCGGAACGGACTTCTTTGCGGTAATAGTCCTTCTCGTCTATTTCCGTCTTCTTTTCCATGCTGCCCTTGATGGTCAGCACGCCGTTTTCGACGGTCACGTCCACTTTGTCCGGATCAACGCCGGCGAGCGGGGTCTCAACGACAACCGCATCTTTCGTCTGGTACATGTCAACGGGCGGCACGATGCCGCGGTACTGCTGCATGAGTTCGTTCATGTCATTGAACGGATCGAACGTGGGTTTCCATGGGATCATGGGCATATTGTTAGGTCTGAGGACCGTTACTAATAATCACTTTGGCAGGTCGAAGCAGTTTACCGTTCAGGCGCCAGCCATTCTGGACCGCGCGGATGACGTCACCGGCCGGGACGGCGTCGCTCGCTTCTACGGCAACCGCTTCGTGGACGGCCGGGTCCAGGTGACCGTCTGTGCTGACAGACTCGAGTCCCATTTCCTTCGCCGTTGCGTCCCAGAGCGACCGGACCGCTTCGAGGCCCGTGATCCAGTTCGCGAACTTCGCACGGTCTGCCTCCGGCACTCCATCGAGCGACGGGACGTGCTGCAACGCGATTTCGAACTGATCAATCGCTGGCAGAAGTCTCAAAAGACATTGTTCCGTAGCGTATTGAGACAATTCCATCCGGCGTTTCTCCGTCTCTTTCACGAGGTTCGCATAATCCGCCTGTGCGCGCTTCCAGCCCGCGAGGTATTCCTCGCACTTCGCGTTCAGGCTCTCAAGATCGATCGTTATTTCTTCAGGCATATCGTTACGCGACGGTCTCCCTGACCGCGGACATGACATTGCGGGCTTTCTTGTAATCCATGCGCATCGGGCCGAGGAGCACGAAGACGACACTGTCAGGCAACGTCAGAATTACGGAGCCGCACGCATTGCCGAATGGACAATCGTTGCCAAGACGGATCGTGGGAATCGTGAACTTCGTCTTCCGCAGCTGATTCAAACGCTCGTCCAAACGGTCCAGGATGGACGTCATGGACACGACGCGGGACCAGTCATGGAACTCGGGCTGCTTGAAGAGCTCGGTCAAGCCCGTGTAGTAGCTGTCCGCGCGGTTGGACCCGACGACCGCCGCAGACCCGACAATCGCAGAACAGACTTTCGCGTACGCCTTCGCTTCCGTGACGGAATCCGTCGCGTCAGACGCCGCGGTCTTCAAGAGATCGCGATCTTTCTTCCGAGACTCCGCATCACCGAGACGGTTATCGACGTACCAATGGAATGCCGATTCAGACGGAATACGCCCGGCGGACGTATGGGGCTGAATGAGATATCCGTCGTCCTCGAGATCCGCGAACCAGTTCCGGATGGTCGCGGAACTGACTTCGAGATCGTGGGCCTGGACGAGCGCGGACGAGCCCACGGGTTCGGCCGTTTCAATGTAATCCTCAATGAGGAGCGATAAAACCTGCGCAATCCGTGGGTCCATATTAGCACTCTCTATGGGCGAGTGCTAGCAGCTTAAAAAATCCCGGCATTTCAGTCAAGTCACCATGCTGTCAAATACATGCGTAATAATTTGGCTAAATGAGAGTATGTCAGACTTGACATTTACACTCTATCATGCAGAACCATGGGTTCTCGCTGACACAAAGAAGTCCGAACATGACTAATAGTTTCACTAAAATCATCGTCCACGCCAACGCCAGATACTTCTCCGACAGTGTCGAAATTTATCAGCAACAGGCTTCGGTCTACCGTTCCCGAATGCATGCGCTGTTCATAGAGAACTTCCTTCGGTATCTGGATCCATTATCGCCCCTTCCCGTGCTCGAGGTAGGTCCAGGAGCAGGACTTCTCGTCGATGCCGTACTTGCTGCGGGGCTGCGCAGCACGGCACTCGATGTATCCGAGCCGATGCTCCGCACGCTGACGGCGTCGGTGACGGCACAGGGGCGCGGAGCGCGGAAGCGCTTCGAACCGATCTATGGGGATGTCCTCGACGCTACCGTGCTTGGTCGTCGGCGCTTCCAGGCGGTGGTAATTCAGGCGGTGATTCATCTCTTCCCGCAACGGAACGCGCTTGAGACGGTCAGGCGACTCTGCATGCGAATCCGACGGGGCGGCTACCTATGGATCGCGACGACGGTCGGACAGGAGGCCCCAGAGGGCTTCTACATCGACGCGAACTGGCGCCGACCAGCCCGACTCGGGAATCCGAACGCAAGCTTCCGCGCGTTCCATACGCGCGGAGCGTTCCTCGCCCTCGTCGAGCGATCTGAAATGCTCGTGGTCCGAGAGATTGAAAACATTGACGCGGAACGCGATCATCGGCGTCGGTGGCTTGTCGTTGTCGCTCGCAGATTGTAACGTGGACATGATATGGATGTGTCGACCTACTTGGCGGAAGGGGGCACCGACATCTATTGCGACCTGCTCGTCCCAAGACGCGTTCCCGTCGAGGTCGTATTCGAGTCGCCGACCATCATCGCTTTCTGGCACTCGCGCCCCACGCACGAATACCACTTCGTCGTCGCACCGAAACGACATGTCGCTGACATTCGTTCTCCTGACACCGATGCGATCTGGGCGGACGTACTGTCGGCTCTCAAGGCAGTCCTCGATCTCATTCCGGTCACTGCTGCGGGTGGTCGCGTTATCACCAACTGTGGTCGGTTCCAGCAGTCCAAACATCTCCACTTCCATGTGGTCGGCGGACGACAACTTTCTTCCTAAGGGCACGCAACGCCGCGTAAACACGGACGCCCTCTGCTCATCACGCGCCATTCGGGATTCCTCGGGTGGCGCGTTCTTATTGTTGAATACATTGTCACTTATGCCGTCCGCTATCGGAGTCGCATGACCTGATGAACGAATGATTTCCCACGTTCAAACTCATTCGCAAACTGATTGAAACTGGCGGCGCCAGGCGAAAGGACCACCGCGTCGCCTTTCACCACACGACGTGCCGCCTCGGAGACCGCACTCGCGACGTCACTCACCGGATGGATGTGCGCTCGGACCTTCACGAGCGCGCGTCGGATCTTCATGGATGCGTCTCCGGGCAACAGGAGGGTGTGGATGTGAGGATGATGCTTCTTGACGGTCTTCGCGAGCTCGCCATATTCCAGTTCTTTATCCGCGCCGCCGGCGATGAGCCAGAGATGACGATGGCCCGATGACAGCGCCTCGATCGCCGCGATGGTCCCGTCCGGCGTGGTCGCGCACGTGTCGTTCACGTACGTGACGCTCCGAAGGACGCGGACGGTCTCGAGGCGGTTGGGAAGCGGTTTGAACGTGTTGAGTCCTTTTCGGATCGCGGATCGTGACACGCCAGCCGCGCGTGCGGCAAGAATCGCGGCAGCGGCATTCATGGCGTTGTGTGACCCGACGAGTTTCGTCGCGCTCATGGGATACGCGCACGACCCGACGCGGATGGCGCTACCCGTGACAGACGCATCACTCCCCCGCTTGGAAGAAAACGTCTTCACGCGACCCGGCGCTTCGCGTATCCACGCGCGACCGTACGCGTCGTCCGCATTCAGGATCACGACGTCACGAGACGACTGGTGCCGGAAAATCTGCGCCTTCGCCTCCGCGTAGTCGTCCATCCCGTCGTACGTGTTCAGGTGATCGCGCATCATGTTCGTGACGACCGCGATGCGCGGGGCTTTGGACGACGCGAGCGACTCGCACTGCCAGCTTGAGAGCTCGAGGACAACGACGTCGCGCGGTTTGACCTTTGTGAGGAATGCCAGCGGTGAAATGAGGATGTTCCCACCAAGCCAGACCTTCATCCCGGACGCGTTGGCCATCGCCGCGATGAGCGAGCTCGTCGTGCTTTTGCCACGTGTCCCAGTTACGGCGATGACCAGGCTCGGGCAACGGTCGAGAAACAGCGCGACATCAGACGTGACGGGGATACCGAGCCGCCGCGCGAGCGTCAGTTCCTTTGAGGACGGACGTACGCGCGGGTTCGCGACGATGATTTCTGCGCCGCGGACGTCATGCAGCCGATGCCCGCCTAGCACGAACCGAACGTTCTTGAAGCGCGACAGACGTCTCACGTTGCCGGCAAGCTCATGTCGCGTCTTCAGGTCCGTGACGGTCACGGCTGCGCCGAGACGGGCAAAGGTCAACGCCGCGGTGACCCCACTGCCCTGTGGGTACTGGCCCAGGCCAAGGATCAACACGCGCCGACCTTTCCACTCGGCACGAGTCAACGCTGCATGAAGGAGATTAGCGTCTCTCATTGACAGACAGCGAAAACGCGATTTCCTCTAATTTACGGAGATTCTGCTTGGCCTGGTCGAATTTCGTGCGCATCTGGCCCGTGAGGTTCAGCGTGAGCAGGAATTCAACGGCATCACGGACGGCTGACGTAAGACGTTTAACGTCTTTGGACTTCCGATCCGTTGCCGCGAGCACGGCGGACCGCGTGAGCTCTCCGGTGAGATCAGACAAGCCGCCGAGATAGAGGTCCGGATCGTCAGGGAGTTCAGCGACCTTGCCGACGCGTCCTTTCGTCATCGCATCGTGGTACAGCGCCGCTTCGCAATATTCTTCCAATGCCGCGCGCCACATGCCCTCGCTCGAGAGTCTCGGCTCCTTCGCGACGAGCGCTTTCCCGGAACGGACAAGCTTGACCGTGACGCCGAGTTCACGTGAGGACGCACCGGCGTCACTCCGCTGCGTAGCGAAGATGGCACGCTTTGATCCGCTCAAGATGTCGGCAGACAGGGCCTGGAGTTCACGTCTCCGCCCGCTCAAGGACGTGTAGTGTTTCGCGACGGTCGCGAGGTGTTTTGCATCAAACATAGTCACCTCGTTATACGCGATTTCCGCGAACGGAGCAAGGATTCATACAGCCGCTCGGTCTTTTCCACGATGGAATCCCAGGAATACAACCGGAGCGCGATCTCGCGCGCGCGGCGTCCCCGCTCGCGCACGAGCGCCGGGTCCTGCACGAGCCACGCGAGAATGTTCCGGAGCGCATCGCGGTCGTCGGTCGGAAAGCTGATCCCGGCGTGGTCAATGATCTCGAGATTTTCCGGAATATCGCTCATCACCACGACTTTCTCGTTCGCCATGGCCTCGAGGACGGACATGGACAGGCCTTCCGTGCGCGACGGGTTGATGACCGCGTAACAGTGCGCGAGAAGTTGTTTCAGGTCTTCACCGCTCCGGTAGCCAACGAGCCGGACGCGGGGGTCCAGCTTCGCGAGCGCATTCAGACGATTCACGAGCGTCATGTCGTAGCTCGGCGCTCCGGCAATCACGAACCGAAGGTCCGTTTTCACGTCCCGGAACGCCTCAAGCGCCACGTCGAACGCTTTCTGCGGCACGAGGCGTCCGAGTCCGAGGAGATACTCATTCGGCTGTAGTCCCATCTCGGCCAGACGGTCGGTTCCGATGCTCCCGTGGGGGACGGTCACGCCGTTCGGGATGTACGTCGTCTCCACGCCGTACATGCGCCGGCAGAACTGCTGGATCACATGAGAGACTGCGATTGTCTTGTGCGGGAAACGGACCGCGGTCCATTCGCCCCACGCCAGGTACGCGCGGGCGATGACGTTCCACTTCTCATGAAACTGGTCGCGCGAGTGAAACGTGACGACCACGCGTGACCGTGGCGCGAATACCCGCGGTACCCACGCAATCGTCGAGGGTCCCACGCCGTGAAAATGGATGACGTCGTAGCGCTGGAACAGCGCGTGGACCGTACTGAACGCCACATGGATGATCGTCTCAAAGTACTGATGGCGCCACGCGGGGAGCGTGACCAGTCTGCACTTATTCCAGGACGTCCGACGTTCCGGGTTGTAGTGGCTTCGCACGTAGACGGTCACGTCATGGCCGCGCTCCGCGAGTCTCCGCGACACTTCCTCGACATGACGCTCAACTCCGCCGCCTGCCGCCATGGAAGCAGGGACGCCCTTCGCGCCGATCATGGCAATGCGCATGGGAGGGATTGAAATGCGACTGTATTTCTGCTAGTATTTTACAGCATTTTCTGTATTTAGACGACGCGGTAGCTCAGTCGGTAGAGCAGTGGCCTTTTAAGCCAACGGTCGCGGGTTCGATTCCCGCCCGCGTCACCATATAAATCATCCCGCCGATGGCGGGATGATTGTTATTGAGGTCATCCCGAGCGCAGCGAAGGCCGTCAGACGGCCGAAGCGGAGCCGAGGGACAGTTTTTAGATATGGTGCAAACTAGAAAACTGTCCCTCGGCTCCGCTTCGCTACGCTCGGGATGACGCTAATGAGAGGCGCGTATTTCTATCAGCCTACATCAAATAGTCCATCACAATCCCCGCCATCGTCCGTCCATCATCCGTCGGCAGCGTTTCATGCAACAACCGGCCGAGACGCGCTCGCGCCTCGCGGTCGTTCAACAGATCAATGATCGCGTTTTCCAGGTCTCGTTCAAAACGACCTGACTGCTGAACGACGCGAACTGCGTCCTTCAACGCCTTTGCGTTCGCGAGCTGCGCCGAGTCGGGGATTGGGACGGTGATCGCCGGTTTGGACAAAGCGGCGAGCTCGGACAGCGCGCCCATGCCTGCGCGGCACACGATGAGGTCCGCGGCAGCGTAGGCCGCGAGCATGCGGTCGGACAAAAAGTCTTCTACAACGTAACGTGGCGGTTCACTCGTCGCACCGACTCCCCTGCCTGCGCCCGTGAGGTGAAGGAGTTGTGCGTCTTTCGGCAGCCGACGTCGAACCGTCTCAATGGCTTGATTTAACGCTCGTGCGCCTGTTCCGCCGCCGAACGCGAAGATCACTGGTCGTAACGGATCAAAGCCGAATGAACGGCATGCGTCGTCGCGCGATGGAAGGTCGCGTGACGAGAAACGCACGGGCGTCGGAATGTGACGCGTCTCTACGCCCGTTCCGAACGGAGAGACCGGATAGTCGAACGACGTCGTGACGATCGCGGCTTTCCGGGCGACCATGCGGTTGCTCAAGCCGACCTGGTAGTCCAGCTGATGCGCGATACACGGGATGCGCGAAGCAGCCGCGGCGACGACCGGGACGACGGTGAAGCCGCCGGCCGAGACGACGGCGTCCGGGTGGTATTGCGAGATGAGACGGGACGCCGCGGCGCGCGCCTGGAGGTATGAAAACGGCGCCATCACGGTCTGCCACGACAGGTATCGGGGAAGCTTCGCGACGGGGATGGTCACGAACGTCATGTCGGATGACGTAACGAGGTCGCGTTCAGGCCCGTGGTCCGTCCCTGCCCACACGAACCGCGCATCCGGGTGCATCGCGCGGAGACGACGCGCGACCTCGAGGAGCGGCGTGACCGGACCGAGCGTTCCTCCTCCGGCAAACAGAAATGTCCGCATAGATTAGACGTCGTGAGTTCCGCGACCCGTCTGCCTTGAAATGGACGCGACGATGCCGAGCGCCGCAAAGAGGCTCACGGTCGCGGAGTTCCCGTAGCTCACGAACGGCAGCGTCACGCCCGTGATGGGCATGAGGCCTATCATGGATGCGGCGTTCACGAACGTCTGGATCCCGATCCAGATGCCGACGCCCGCGGCCAAGTACGTCCCGAAGCGGTCCGGCGCTTCCCGCGCGATCGTGAAGCAACGCCACACGAGCGCCACGACCGCGACGAGAAAGAGAACGGTCACCACGAACCCAAGCTCTTCCGCCAGGACCGCAAAAATCGAATCTCCCTGGACCTCCGGCAAGTAGAGGAATTTTTGCCGCGACTGGCCGTACCCGAGTCCGAAGAGTCCCCCGCTTCCCACGGCGAGCACCGCCTGGTTGATGTGGTACCCCACCCCCTGCGGATCGAGTTCAGGGTGCAGAAACGTCATGAACCGCGCCGCTCGATACGGAGTCAATTTAATCAGAAGAAACAGGCCAGCAGCGGCGGCAGCGCCGAGCGTCACGAACCAGACGATGGGCGCGCCGGACATGAAGTACATGAGGAGCGACGTCGCGGCGATGACGGACATGGAGCCGGTATCGGGCTGCAACACGAGGAGTAGGACCACGGCGCCGAGCGCGCCGAGAAACGACACGCTGCCTTGAAGCGACTTCCCCTCCGTCTCACCGCGTGACGAGAGCCATGCAGCGGCATAGACGAGGAACGCGACCTTCACGAATTCCGAGGGCTGGATGGAAAACGAACCGAGACTCAACCAGCTATGCGAACCTCCGAACTTCAGGCCAAACCCAGGAATGAACACCAAGACGAGGAGGATGAGCGATCCCACGAGCGCGGGGAACGCAAATGTCCGCAAGAATCGGTAATCGAGGCGCGACAGGATGAAGAACGCCATGGCTCCGGGAAGCAAACCGAGGAGAACCTGTCGCCGCACAAAATGCAGCGGGTCGCTGTACTGCTGGAACGCGACGGGTCCGGATGCGGACAAGAGCATAGCGAGTCCAAATAGAGACAGGCCGATGATGAGACCTGCCAACAATCGGTCTTGAGACCGTAACGCTCGATGTCGCATGTTCTTCAACGTGTCGGGTCAATGAAGGCCACGATGACTCCGAGGGCGGCGAACATGAAGGATACGATCCACGTCCGCATGACGATTTGCGACTCCGGCCATCCGATGGCTTCCAGGTGGTGATGGAGCGGTGAAGATCGGAACAGTTTTTTCCCCGTGAGTCTCTTTGACGCGACTTGCGCCATCACGGAGAGCGACTCGACCACGAACGGAAAACCAATGAGAGGCAGGAGGAGCGCCGTATTCGTGATCATGGCGACGGACGCGAGGACCGTGCCGAGCGCCATGGCGCCGGTATCTCCCATGTAAACCTTCGCGGGAGGGACGTTGTACCACAGAAACGCGAGCAGAGATCCCAGGATCGCCACGCAGAGCGCTGCGAGGTCAATTCTCCCCTGCGACCAGGCGATGAGAGCCATGGCCCCGAACGACGTCATGAGCGGCCCGCCTGCGAGTCCGTCCAACCCGTCCGTCTCGTTCACGCTGAACGACGTGGCCACGACGACGAGGACGAAAAACGGCACGTACCACCACCCGATATTGAACGTCCCCATAAACGGGACATGAACGAAGTCCCATTCGAGACGTGAAAAGAACCAGTACGCGCCGGCGAGCGCCACGAACGCGTACGACAGGAGCCGGAAGCGCATGCGAAGACCTCCGCCTCGCGGTCCGATCCTTCTCACGTTCAGGTAATCGTCCACGAGACCGATCAATCCCGCCGCGGCCAGAATGCCGAGCGGCAGACGCGTCTGTGCCCGTGAGAGGAAGGACAGACGACATACGATAGGGATCGTAAAAAAGCACGCAGCGCGGTACACGAGCACCATGATGACGGGCGTGAGCCAGATCACAAGTCCGCCCATGGTCGGCGTCCCGGCCTTATGGGCGTGGAGTTTCGACATGACGGGCGCACTCGCTTCGTCACGAATGGATTTGCCCATCTTCCATCGCTGCAACAACCGGATCCATACCGGCATGACGACAATTGCGACGCCAAACGACGTGGCGGAGATCGCCACGACCCGTGCAATCGCATTCGTATCGAGCGTCATGCGAGCGATAGGATACGCTATCCGTTGACCGTCGTTAAGAAAAACCCACCGATGAGCGCGAAGATCGTGAACACGGTCGCCGTGCACAGCAGAACGCGACTCACGATGCGGTCCTTGCGGAACAGATGTCCGGACGCGAGGAGATCGATCACGACCATGACGATAAGCGCACCGGGGAACACGAAGATCCACATCCACGGCAGCACCTCGTCTATGCCGAAATAGAGGTTGTAGTGAAACACGAGGAGCCCAGTGCGTACGCCGACGGGCGCCATCCTCCACAGAAAAAACGCCGACCCTCCAAGAACCGCAGCAACGGTCGCGATCGATTGCCAGCGGTACCACGGGTCGTCCCAGGCGACCTCAAGAGAAAATTTCCATTCTTCCCAATTCATGAACAGTCGTTACCTGACCGCGACGACTTCCGTCACCTCCGGGACCATCATTTTGAGCGTGTCTTCGATCCCGGCTTTGAGTGTGAGATCCGCCAGAGGGCACCCGACGCATGCCCCGTAGAGCCTGACCTTGACTTGCCCGCTCTCGACGTTCACGTCTACGAGCTCGACATTCCCGGCATGCATCCGTATGCCTTCGCGGACGACATCGAGGACGCGTTCAATCTCCAACATCAATTGTTCCCTGGTCTTCGCGATATCCATAGGGCAATCCTAGTCGTATCCACCCGCCTTGACAAGCGATTCGTCGTTTCGTACACTGCCGCACACTATGGCACATAAGAAAGCCGGAGGGTCTACAGCGCTCGGCCGCGATTCACACGGGCAACGCCTGGGAACGAAACTGTACGCGGGTGAATTTGCGAAGGTCGGGAATATCATCGTGCGCCAGCGCGGCACGAAGATCCGGCCCGGGTTAAACGTGTTGATCGGCAGCGATGACACGCTGTTCGCGAATGCGAACGGCGTCGTGAAATTCACGAACCGGCGCGTGAAGCGCTTCACGGGCGCGTTCAAAATCGTGAAGGTCGCAAACGTGATTCTGGCGTAACTTTTTTTATCGTTTGGCTGCCGCTTTCAAGAAACCGAGGAACAGCGGATGTGGCCGCAGCGGACGCGAGATCAACTCCGGATGGAACTGAGAGGCGATGAAGAACGGATGTTTTTTTAGTTCGACAATTTCAGCCAGTTTCCCATCGGGAGACGAACCCGAGACGATGAGGCCGGCCTCTTCGAGGTCGCACCGGTACGCGGGATTCGCTTCGTACCGATGGCGATGCCGTTCCCTGATCGTGTCGCGGCCGTACAGGCGACGGGCCAGGGTCCCCTTCTTCAGGACGCACGGATAGTCGCCGAGACGCATGGTCCCTCCGTAGTCGCGGTCTTTCATTTTCTCCTCCTGCTCGTTCATCAGGTGGATGACCGGGTGCTTCGTCTTCGGATTGATCTCCGTGGTGTTCGCGTCCTTCCAGCCGAGCACATGTCTGGCGATTTCGACCGTGGCGAGCTGCATCCCGTAGCAGAGACCGAGATATGGGACCTTATGCTCACGGGCATAGCGGATCGCCATGAGCTTGCCCTTGATCCCCCGCGTACCGAACCCTCCGGGGATCAGGATGCCGTCCAGCTCCTTCAGCTGCCCAGCCATCTGCCCGGGTCGCTTCTCGAAATCCTCGCTGTTCAGCCATACGATGTCGGGTTTTCGATGGATGAACCATGCCGCGTGTTTGATCGCTTCGATCACGGACAGATAGGAGTCCGTGAGCGTAAAATCACCGGTCGAAAAATACTTCCCGATGATGCCGATCGCGACGGGCGTGGATGAATGAGCGATGCGCCGGTTCAGGTCCACCCACTGCGCGAGACGCGGCGGCCCCTTCTTCGCGAGATGCAATTTCATGGCGATCCGGTCCGTGACGTGTTCCTCGCGGAACCGAAGCGGGACCTGGTAGATCGTGGGAACATCCGGCGCGGCGATCACGTCCTCCGGCGCCACGTTGCAGTTTACGGAGAGCTTCCGCTTCCGCGTCTCATCAATGGGATGCGTCGAGCGGCATATGATGAGGTCGGGCTGCAACCCGACCGCGTTCAAGGACCGGCACGCGTACTGCGTAGGCTTGGATTTCATCTCACCCAGACTCCCCGGAATCGGCAGATAGCTCACGAGGACCACCAGGACGTCGTTCGGCGCATCGAGCTTCATCATGCGACAGGCCTCGAGGAAGAGCACGTTCTGGTACTCACCGACCGTGCCGCCGATCTCAATCATGGTCACGTCCGCATCCGCGTCGTTCGCCGAGCGCTTGATGCGGCTGATGACTTCGAGCGGAATGTGAGGCACGGCTTCCACCGTCTTCCCTCCGTAGCCGAGAGACCGTTCGCGCTGGATTACCGTGAGGTAGACGCTGCCCGATGTCATGTAGTTTTCGCGACCAAGGTCTTCGTCTAAGAATCGCTCGTAGTTTCCGATATCCTGATCCGTCTCAAGTCCGTCTTTCGTCACGAACACCTCCCCGTGTTCGACCGGATTCAACGTTCCGGGATCAACGTTCAGGTACGGGTCTATTTTGACGGCCGTGACGCGCAATCCGCGTGCCTTGAGCAGAGCGCCGATCGACGCGGTCGCCACTCCTTTTCCGACGCCGGACATGACCCCTCCGGTCACGAACACGTACTTGCGGCGGCGTGCCATATTGGCGGGATGATAGCACACCGGGAACGCCTACGAATGAGTTGCTCCTTTTTCCCGGTCAGTAATGGTCCGCATCGCGCGGCCGAGTAATGAGTCAAGATTACGATAGCCGGACACGGCGAATGCTTTATGCATTTTCATCCACGCGCCATGCCAAATCGCGCCTTCACCCGTCAAGCGTTCTTTCGCGTCTGGCGGCGCTTCAAACAGGAAGATGTGCACCGTCTTCTCCACAGTCCCTCCTTCGCGACGAAACCGAAAACTGGTTCGTCCGAGCGGCGTGATGAGCTTGAGACGCGTGAGACCCGTCTCTTCGCGGATCTCCCGCACGGCCGTTTCCGCGAGCGTCTCGCCGAGTTCCTGGTGGCCCTTCGGAAACGTCCATCGCCCGTACGGGTCTTTGATAAAAAAGACCTCGACCGCCCCGTTCTTTTTGCGGTAGATAATTCCGCCGGCGGACGTTTCATGCCGGCTGGGCCGTCCGTAATGCTTCCGTTGCCGCTTACGGCTTCGGTGAATCGGACGGTTTGGCTTTCCCGTCCCGGAGGAGCTCGAGTGCCTTGTCGAGTTGTGGGTCTCGATCTGCATATGCGTCTTCAGGCGTGCGTTCAACGATGATGTCCGGGACGATGCCTTCCTTGTTGATGGAGCGGCCTTTTGGCGTCAACCACTCCGCGATCGTGACTTTGAGCGCCGAACCGTCCGGGTATTCGCTGTAATCCTGCACTGACCCCTTGCCGAACGTTTTCTTACCGACGATAGTGGCGATCCCGTAGTCCTGGAGCGCGCCTGCGAGAATTTCCGACGCGGACGCCGATCCCTCATTCACGAGCACGACCGTCGGGACTTTTTTGAGCAACCCCCGGCCTTCTCCACGGTACCGTTGCGTGATCGTTCCCTGCTCGCGCTGTTCGACCACGATATCGTCCGGGATCCATTCTCCCGCAACCGTGATGGCCTTATCGAGATACCCGCCCGGATCGTTCCGAAGATCAACCACAATCCCCTTCGCGTTTTTCCCGAGGACCTCATCAACCGCACTTCGGAACGACTCGGCGACGTCCGCGTTAAAATTATGAATTTCGATCAGGAAGAACCCGTCTGCGAGCGGTTTCACGCGCACGCTCTTCACCACGATCGTATCGCGTGTGATGGTCACGTCGACCGTTTCCGCCGTCGGTGCCGTGCCCGTCGCCGATGATCCCGTGACGCGTCCGAGCTGGAGCTTCACCTGCGTCCCTTTCGGACCTCGAATTTTCGTCACCGCCTGGTCGACCGGCATGGAGAGCGACTCTTCGCCGTCGATCTTCAAGATGAGGTCACGCGGCCGGATGCCCGCTTTCTCCGCCGGTGAGTCCGGGAGCGGCGAGATGATCTGCAACTGTCCGTCTTTCACGCCGATCTCCGCGCCGATGCCCGAAAATTCACCCTTCAGCGCTTCCGAGAACTCTTCCGCGTCTTGAGGTTCAAAATAATTGGTGTATGGATCGCCCAGAGACGCGGCCAGACCGCGCAATGCGCCGTAGAACATGGCCTTCTCATCCACGGGCTGTTCGTAGTATTGGTCCTTCAGATCATTCCACACTTCCCAGAACAACGAAAAATCGACGTCCTCCAGCGTTCCGCTCGCCGGAATCGAGCCTATACCCGTCAATTTGCCCGCGGAAGACGACGTCGCGTTCCGGACCGTCTTATCTCCCCAGGAAAGGCCGCGCGCCGCATTCCCACGTTCATACCCGAACACGAGACCGACCGATAATGCCGCTGCGGCGATGATGACGGTGACAAGGACCGGGTGACTCTTGATCTGTTTTTTTCCCGGTATGAAAGGCATGGGTGGGATGATATGTCGTCTGCCGACTACGAGTCAATCCTGTACATAAAGAACAAGACGTCCGCACGAGCGTGGGACGTCTGTTCAGAAGCGAGAAGGTACCGAGGGAGAGTGGAGCTGGATGAATTGCTCATGACATTGCCAAGCCCGAAAGCTCGACGGCGTTCTGAACAACGTATCCAGTGGCGAGACTTGTGTGCCTACGTCTTCGGTCCTTGCGGACGAGAGACGCCTCCTCAAACGTCCGCCGAAGCGGTCGTTCTCTCTGGTCGAGAGCATTGGCGGGCCAGCGCATTGGCCGCGCATTCATTCGTGCCAGCAGCGGTGCTGCTGTCGCAGATCCTCGCGGACCCGCGCGTTAGGCTACTCATGTGTGCCGGAGGCCAATTGGTCCTCGGCCCGTCGTTTGTTGTTTGGACGCACGACAGTTTGTACGCATGTCCGTACCAGCCCGATTCCCCAGTCACCCAGGGAGCCGTTCCGATCCGAAAGTTTCACCCGCACGGTCGAATCTCTACACAAGTCTCCTGGAAACGGCGCGGCGCTTTCGCGTTCGCGCTTCCCACGCAGCCAATCGTTTTGCCACAGGACCGCGTGTCCCGTGACTGATCGGCCCACCATCGCTCCGGTGTGACCCATTGCGACGGTGTTGCATAGTTCGGAAGAGCGTTTAACTCTCCCGTTCCAGTTACCTCGTCGTGATGACGTGATGCTTCCGGGTTTCCCCTTTCACTTCACGCTGGACAGGTTTCCCAGTCCGTTCACGACTTCCCTTTTTCAAGGTCCAGGACAACCATCATATGGCTGACAGAAAACAGGGTCAAGGGCTGGATGTGGAAAAAGACAAAAGGCTGAAATTCATCATAATGGCGCGTAAAAAACGACTTTGACGGATGTCACGTCGCCTTTGCTTATCCACACTACTCGATCCTCACGCGCCAA
>Ga0155510_117_pt1 | contig 26224 bp, 21 predicted proteins | sample RifCSPhighO2_12_FD_107167 | JGI IMG/M metagenome (GOLD analysis project Ga0155510, IMG submission 107167) | Candidatus Uhrbacteria bacterium RIFCSPHIGHO2_12_FULL_60_25
CACTACGGTGGGCGGCACCACCGTCTGTCTCTCCTCCGGTACGAACTGCCCCTCGTACACCGAGACCGACACACTCGCCTCCGTCACCCAGCGTGGCGCCACGGCCACCACCACCGTCACCCTCTTCGGAGGCCTCGTGACCTCGAACCTCACGGCCACAGGCTCATACTCCTTCGTGGATGGGGTTGAACGAAACGCGACGTCCGTGAACATCGCGACCACGAACCTCACGGTCACAGGCACGGCCAACATCGCCGCTCTCGTCGTCTCAGGCCTCACGACCCTCCAGAACTTCACGTTCGCGAACGCGACAGGGACGACCTTGACCCTGACCGGCGCTCTGTCCGCAGCCTCCACCACCGTCACCACCCTGAACTTCACGAATGCCACAGGATCCAACATCTTCGTCACAAACGGCGTCTTCGGGAACACGACCACGACGAACGCCTTCATCTCAAACCTCACGGCAACCACCTTCAACGTCACCTCCTTCAACCCCACGAACCTCACCTGGGTGAACGCCACGGGGACGAACACGACGAGTACGAATCTGTATGCATCAAATCTTCAGTGGAACAGCGCCACGGGCACCAACCTGCTCGTCACAGGCAACGCCTCCACCTCCCAGCTCTTCGTTGGGGGATACAACGTCTGTCTCTCCAATGGCACGAACTGCCCCTCGTCCTCCGCCGGCTCCGATGACTGGACCTACGGCGCCACGAACGACTTCGTCCGTCCGAACACGAACACGACCTCCCTCGTCCTCGGCGCCTCGACCGTGGAAAACGCGCCTTATTGGTTCAAGATCGACGCCACGTCCTCCCGCGCCTACTTCGGAGCCTTCGGGTCCAGCACGAACGTCGTCCTCGGCGGCCCCACGTCCACGATCACGAACACGATGTTCCAGCTGGACGGGAACGATCTATTCGTCGCAGGCAACATCGGCTCCGCGTCCAGCGTCTACACGAACGGGACATTCATCGCGGGCGCCGGCACCACGCTCTACGGAGACGGGTTCATCACGAAGACGAACGGAAACTTATCCGTAAACGCGTCACAGGGCATATTGTTTAATCCTGCGAACTTCTCCGTCACGAGTACGGCCAGCATCTTCCCTGGCGCGCATCTCACGTATGACCTTGGACAGCGCGGACGTCGGTGGGACGAGTTGTGGGTCCGAACCATCAGACTCGGACTGAGCTCGTGGACGCTCGACGAGCTCGACAGTGGTGTCTTGAAGATCTCATACGAAGGCTCGACGTCCACCGTGGAAGTGAACATCGGTACGAACCTCACCGTGACCGGTACATCGAACCTTCAGGGGCTTGTCTTCACGAGCGCCACGGCCTCCGGTCCCATCGTCGGCCTCACCTACCTCGATCTCACAACCTCCACCGCGAACCCGCCGATCCATGAAGGCAGGATCTTCTACGACGGGACGGAAAAATCACTCGCGTATTTCAACGACGAGGCCGATATCACCATGAACATCGGTCAGGAGAGTTGGGTCCGTGTGTTCAACAATTCGGGCGCGACAATAGCAAACGGCCGGGCCGTGTATATCACCGGCGCGTCGAACAACGTGCCGACGGTTGGGCTTGCAAAAGCCGATCTTCTTTCCACCGCTGATACAATCGGACTGGCGACGCACGACATTGAGAATAATACGTTTGGGTACATTACGCTCCAGGGAGCTGTTCATGACTTGAATACGGCAAGCTTCGCAACGGGCTCGGTAGTCTACGTTTCCGATACCTCAGCCGGCACGTTAACAGCCGTGAAGCCGCTCACCCCGAGCGTAAGTGCGAAGATCGGAGTTGTGGCGGTTTCGAACCCGACGCAGGGGATCATAGTCGTGACCCTCGATCCGCAGGCCGGCGCGCTCCAAAGCGGTGCGGTGGCGTTCGGCGGAGACGATGGGCTCATCACGCACGATCCGACCGTCTTCTTCTGGGATGCGACGAGCAATCGGCTTGGTCTCGGCACGAATGCCCCGTCCTCCACGCTTCATGTGGTCGGCTCGGCGCAGCTTGAAGGGATTACGTTTACGAGCGCTACTGGAACGAACGCCACGACCACGAACCTGAACGTCACGACCTTGGCTCAGCTCCCGTCGAACACCACGATCGGCGGCACCACCGTCTGCCTCTCAAACGGCACGAACTGCCCTGCGTCATCCGCCAGCTCTGACGATTGGACGTACAGCGCCACGAACGACTTCGTTCGACCAAATACCAACACCACCTCCCTCGTCCTCGGGGCCTCGACCGTGGCGAATGCGCCCTTCTGGTTCAAGATCGACGCCACGTCCTCCCGCGCGTATTTCGGCGCCTTTGGGTCTTCGACCAACATCGTCCTGGGCGGCCCCACGTCCACGATTACGAATACGATGTTCCAACTGGACGGCAACGACCTCTTCGTGGCCGGCAACATTGGCTCCGCGTCAAGCGTCTACACGAACGGGGCGTTCATCTCCGGGGCAGGCACGACCCTGTATGGAGACGGGTTCATCACGAAGACGAATGGAGATATCGTCATTGGCGCGACGAAGATCACGCCGAACGCGAATAATACGATGGACCTTGGGTCACCGACGTCTTCATGGGCCAGCATTTACGCTTCAAGCACCATCTATGGGGGTGCAAGCACAAATGCCTTTATTGCTGGCGACGGTTCAATCGCGGCTCCCGCGTATGCGTTCGATTCCGATACCGGGATATTCCGTTCGACGACTAACTATATCGGTTTCGCGGAGGACGGCGTCCTCCAGATGTATATCGGGGGCAATCTGGGAATCATGTACGGAACGTGGAGGCCGGGAGCGGACAACGCCTACGATCTCGGCGATACGTCGAATTATTGGAAGGATTACTACATCTCCGGCGATCTTATCGCGCGTACGAATAATTCAGTCGATCTTGGGAATGCGTTGAACAGCTTGGGCAACATATACGTTTCGGGAACGGTTTTCGCGGTGAATGTCACGTCAACCAACGCCACCTCGTCGTTCTTTTCCGTAAGTAACATCGCGACCCTGCCCACACAGACCACCGTGGGCGGTCAAAGCGTGTGCTTGGGGAACGGCACGAATTGCCCTGCGTCCACCGAATCTGACACCTTGGCTTCCGTCACCCAGCGTGGAGCGTCTGCGACCACGACCGTCACCCTCTACGGAGGCCTGGTCACCTCAAACCTCACGGCCACAGGCAACACGAACCTGGTGGATGTCGTGTACAGGAACGCCACAGGGGTGAACGAAGCTCTCACGAACCTCACGGTCACAGGGACAGCCAACCTGAACCTTGTCACCTGGAACGGGGCCACAGGATCCAACATCTTCGTCTCAAACGGCGTCTTCGGGAACACGACCACCACGAACGCCTTCATCTCAAACCTCACGGCCACTACCTTCAACGTCACCTCCTTCAACCCCACGAACATCACCTGGACGAACGCCACGGGGACGAACACGACCTCGACGAACCTCACGGTCACCGGTCGGACCACGCTCGATGGGACGACGTTCACGAACGGGACAGGGACAACTCTCGCACTCACGGGCGCCTTTAACGCAGGCTCCTCAACTCTCACCACCTTGAACTTCACGAACGCCACGGGGTCTGCCATGAACCTGTCCGGTCCATTCACCTTCAGGGGTGCGACCGGCACCTCACTCGCCGTCACGTCCCTCTTGGTCGGCGGCACTACCGTCTGCCTCTCAAACGGCACCAACTGCCCATCGGGCATCGTTGAGTCCGACACCTTGGCCTCCGTCACCCAGCGAGGCGCATCTGCGACCACGACGGTCACCCTCTACGGAGGCTTGGTCACCTCAAACCTCACGGCCACAGGCACGACGTCGCTCATCGACGGCGTGTTCCGCAGCGTGACTGGAGTCAATATGGCTCTCACGAATTTGATTGTCACGGGAACAACCGTCCTCCAAAATGCTACCTTCACGAACGCGAGCGGGACGACCATGGCGCTCACGGGCGCGTTCAGCGCCGGTTCATCCACCGTCACCACGCTAAACTTCACGAACGCGAGCGGCACGAGCTTAAATCTCCGGAACTTCACCTTCCAGAACGCCACGGGGACGAACCTGTTCGTGACGAACGGGACGATCCCGACCTTGAACAGCACGAACCTCACGTGGGTGAACGCTACGGGGACGAATACCACGAGCACGAACCTGTTCGCGACGAACTTCGGGTTCATTGCGGCATCCGGTTCGTCCTTCACCACGAACAACTTCAACACGCAGAACATCACGTGGGTGAACGCGTCCGGCACGAACACGACCACCACGAACCTCACCGTGACCGGCAGCCTCACGATCCCGGCAGGAGGGGATATCGAATCGGGCGGCAGCATCATCATGACGAGCGCGCCGACCGTGACCTCCACCGGCTGGATCACCTCGAACATCCCGGCCGTCGGCATCGAATCCGTGCGGAGCCTCCAGGGGTTCAACGGCTTCCTGTACGCCGGCCAGGGCGACGGCGCGGGCGAGGGGGATGTCCAGGTGTGCGATCCGACGATCGCGGGAGACCGAAGCATCTGCGACCAGGCGTCCGAATGGTCCACGTCGTTCAACAGCGCGGTCGCGAACCAGGTGAATACTCTCGCAGTGTTCAACAAAAAACTCTACGCCGGCGAAGGGCTCGGCGCGGGCCTCGGCGACATACGCATGTGCAATCCGGCGCTTTCCGGCAACCTCCTCAAGTGCGACTCCGGCGACTGGAGCGTGGCCACGAACACGAATTTCGGCATCATCAGGCAGTTCAACGTGTACAACGGCTTCCTCTACGCGGCGGCGGATCGTGATTCAGTGGGCGGCGCGCAGGTGGTGATGATCTGCAACCCCGCGACGGCCGGTTCTGCCACGGACTGCGATGCTGGCGGGGACTGGACGAGCGTTGCGGTTGGCGGCGCCGCGTACGAGCAGATTCCGACGCTCGGCGTGTTCCTGAACCGCATGTACGCCTTCATGGGTATCGGGGCGAGCGACAGCGACATCTACGTGTGCAACCCGGCCACGGCCGGCAACGCGGATCTTTGCGACGTGACGGGAGACTGGACGCAGGCCGTGAACAACGTCGGCGGGTACGAATCCATCTTGAGCGCGGCGGTGTACAACGGCTTCCTCTACATGGGGCTCGGCACCGGGGCTGGTGACGCCGACGTCAACCAGTGCACGCCGGCCGACGGAGGCGCGCCGGGGATTTGCGACAATTTCCTCGACTTCACCACGGCCATCAACAACGGCGGGACGTTCACGCGCGTGAACGCGCTCACGAGTTTTGACGGGAGCCTGTTCATCGGACTCCAGGGGACCGCGGCGGGCGACGGCGACATCCAGGAGTACCGCGGGTCGTTCGTGACGACTACGAACGCCGGAGGGACGTTCGAGGCCACCCACGCCTTCGCCGTGCTGAACGGCGTGATCTACGCCGGCCGCGGGACGACGGTTGGGGACGGCCAGGTGTTCTACTTCCGCAAGGACCGCACGGTGTCGCAGTCCCTCACCTTCCAAGCCGGGTCGTCCACCGGGAACCTGTGGTTTTCGCAGGAGTCGTTCAACGTGCAGGGCGAAGGGTCGGTGGCCGAAATCCAGTCCGGCGTGTTCAAGCTGTCGCACGGGCTCATCACCGAGGCCGGCGCGTATGACGTTGCCGAGATGTACCCGGCTGGCGAAACCGGACTCATATCGGGCGATGTCGTGGTGTTCTCGACTTCGACCCCCAATGCCGTCCAGCGGTCTGACACGGCATACGATCCCCACGCCTTCGGCGTCGTGTCGCAGAACCCCGCATTCCTCATCTCGTCCAAGAATACGTCTGATGAAGTACCCGTCGCAATCGCCGGACGCGTCAACGTCAAGTTCAGCAGCGGGAATGGTGCGATCGATGTGGGCGATCCGCTCACAACCGCCACGACGACCGGGTATGCGATGCTCGCAACCGGGCCCGGGCCGATCCTCGGACGCGCCCTCGAGGCGTTTGACCCGGCCACCGCCGGCCAAACCACGACCTCGCTCCTCATGGTGGTCCAGCCCGGCTTCTTCATCCCGTCCGAGCAGGGCAAGCTCTTCACCGAAAACTTCACGGCGCGTGACTACCTCCAGGTGGGCGTGGATGGCGTGGAACGCGTCGGCCCCTCTGCAGTGGCCCAATTCCAGGGTTCGACCAACACATTCCTTCAGGTGAACCTCCAGAACGCCTCCACGGGTACGAACGCGACCGGCGACTTCGTCGTCACGAACGATATCGGCGACGATTCGAGTTACTATATCGACATGGGGATCAACGGTTCGAACTACGACAACCCCGACTATTCGATTAACGGCCCGAACGACGGGTACCTCTACGTCCATGGCGGCGACCTCACGATCGGCACGGCGAGCGCTACGGACCTTATCTTCCACACGGGCGGCACGCTCGCGGAGAACGAGCGCATGCGCATCACGACCGATGGCCTCGTGGGGATTGGGAAGTCGAATCCGACCACGCTCCTCGACGTGAACGGGACCGTCTCGTCCACGGCCATGCTCGTGAACGGCGTGGCCGTCTGCCTCGCGAACGGCACGAACTGTCCCTCGTCGTCCGCGGAATCCGACACCCTCGCTTCGGTCACGAACCGCGGCAACACGGCCACCTCGAGCGTCATCTTCTACGGCGGCCTCACCACGTCCAATCTTACGGCCACGGGAACGTCCGCTCTGTCGTCGCTCGTCGTCTCCGGCCTCACGACCCTCCAGAACGCCACGTTCACGAACGCCACAGGATCCAACATCTTCGTCTCGAACGGCGTCTTCACGAATCTCCAGGCCACGAACTTCAACGTCACCTCCTTCAACCCCACGAACATCACCTGGACGAACGCCACGGGGACGAACGTCACGACCACGAACCTCGCGGTGAACGCCATCACGAACGTTTCCTCGATTAGCGGGCTGGCCACCACCACCATCATGGCGGCGGATGGCGACCTCTTCCTGAAAGACAAGAACCTCACGAATGCCGTCCCCTTGTCCGAGACGGGCGAGACGGCGCTCGACCCGAGCTTCACGGCCCAGAGCATCATCGGCGCTTTGAATGAGCTCAAGCGCAATCCGGTGATCACGCTCTCATGGTCGGATAATGGGACGCACGTTACCGACGAGCCCATGAAGATCCACAACGGCACGCAGGCGAGCGGGTACGTGATGCCATTCGGCGGCACGCTCCGGCGGATCACGGCTGGCGCGAGCGCGGGTCCCTCGGACACCACGGCCGGGGAGAACTTCGTCATCCAGCACACCACGGCCACGACCATGGACACGCCGTGTTCTGCGAACCTGGCCGACACCGCCACGAGTTCCTGGTCCGTCTGTTCCTACAACTTCAGCGCAAGCTCCTCGCTCACGGCCGTGAGCCGGTTCGAAGGAGCACTGCCCACGAGCGCCTCGGATGCGGTCGTCACGCTCTTCCTGGAACTCGATAACGCCGGTGTCGACATCGCCGAGTACTACCCGACCGACGACCAGACGATCGGTTGGGGCGACGTGGTCGGCATCGACCCGGACCACGACGAACACGTGGTGAAGTCTCCAGGCCCCGTGAATGCGATCGGCATCATCTCCGTGAATCCGGGCAAGGTCCTCGGGAAGCCGTCGCTCGATGGCCGGCTCGTGGCGCTGAAGGGCCGTGTTCCGGTCCGAATCGCGCCGGATTCCGAGCCCGTCCGCCGCGGCGACTGGCTGCGTGCGTCAAAGACCACACCGGGAACGGCTGAACGCGCCACCTCCGCCGGTTACACCATCGGTCGCGCGCTCTCAAACTGGGATCCGCTCACGGAGGGCGAGGAACCGAGCCCGCAGGACCCGTTCCGCATGATCGTGATGGCTTTCACGGAGAATATGTACTACATGGGCCCCGAGCCGGTGGCCACGTCTACGGAGAGCGGGCTTGAGGTGCCGCCGGTGCTCAACGAAGCCGACAAGGAACAGGCGCTGTCGCGTCGCGATCCCGCCGCGCGCATCACCGTTGCGACCGTGAACGGAGCCGTGCGTCGCGGGGATTTCCTCATGATGAATGAGGACGGGAGTTACGCAATTCACGCTGACCGCGGCCAGGTGGTGGGCATCGCGGCCGAAGACTGGGTTGGCCCGGGCAAGCGCAAGATCGGCTACGCGCCGTACTTCGTGTACATCCCGTCAGACGCCGAAGGCGCCGAAGCAGTCCGTGCGATCGTCGCGTCGAGCACGGAGTTCGAAGCGCCGCTCGACGTTACGACGGCGAGCACGACGGACGAGGTCACGGTCGCCTCGAGCACCGTTGACACGGACGACATTTTCACGGTGAGCGTGACGAACGCCCTCGAGGTGGACCGGCCGATCGTGGTGAAGGACACGGCTGAATTCCAGGGGACGGTCGTGATCCTGAAGCATCTGTACCAGGGCGAGGACTCGGCCGGGTTCGCGAAGCTCCTCGCGGGCGACAAGACCGTCGACGTGAAGTTCCGCGACGCGTACCTCTGGAAGCCCGTCGTGACCGTGACGCCGCAGAACGAAGTGCCCGGCCGGTACTGGGTGGAGAACGCGACCGAGCGCGGGTTCACGATCCGCATGTCCGAGTCTGCCCCGGATCACGAAATCACCTTCGCCTGGGCCGTGACGGCCGTGAAGGAGCCGATGCTCTACGTCTCTGACGGCACCTGGGGGAAGGCGTTCGTCGAAGACCAGTGGCGCGGGGAGGCTCCATCTGTTGACGAGCCTCCGTCAGACGAGTTGCCGCCGGCAGAGCCGACTCCGTCCGATGAGCCGCCCGCACCTGATCCCACCCCAGAACCTACGGACCCGACCGCGTCACCAGAGACGGTTCTGCCCGTGAACACTGAAGATCCGACACCGCCGGAAACGCTTGGCGATCCAGCTGCGATTGCGAGCGAGCCCATTCCGCCCATGTAAAAAATCCGGTGCATATTGCGGGCCGTAAGCAGGACAGGTTCCCTTCCATCCTCCTTCCTCCTTACGACTCGCAACATGCATCGGATGCCGTCAGTATGCTATGATAGCACGACGCTCTTCTATGATACGAAAACCACCCTTAAAAAAGTCTGTCGCCGCGCCTGCGAGTACGCAGCGATTCTTCGGCCAGCCGGTCGTGATCCTCGCGGTGGTCGCCGCCATGGCCGTCGCCGCCGTCTATTTGTGGATCACGCAACCGAAGCCGCCATCGGCGCCTCCAACGGCGGAGACGTCTCCGGAGGTCAAGCGTCAGGTGGACGATATCGTCGCCCGCGTCGCAGAGCTGATCACCGTCAACCCGAATGAGAAGCCGTACGTTGCGATGGTGAGCGACATCGAGGCCGTCCGTCAGGCGAACCCCGTCTTCTACCGCGACGCCGAGGAGGGAGACAAGGTGCTCATCTGGAGCGACAAGGCGGTGATCTACTCGCCCTCGAAAGACAAGCTCGTCGCGGTCGTGACCGCTCAAGCCTCCGGGATTCCGACGGCGCCGCAGTCTGCAACCAGTACGATGGCCGCCGAAGACGCGACGATTGAAATCAGGAACGGGTCTGGCGTCGCGGGCGCGGCGGGACGTCTGCGGACGACGCTCACGGACGCCGGCCTCACGGTCTCGAAGATCGGAGACGCGCGAACGCGGCCGGAGCAGACGCTGGTGATTGATCTCTCGAGCGGGAAGGCGCCGGTGACGGTCCAGAAGACGCTCGAACTCACGGGCGGTGCTGCCGGGACCGTCCCGGACGGAGAGCCCGGGTCGTCCGCAGGCATTCTCGTCATCATTGGGACGGGAGCAACGCAGTAAACGCCTATGAAGGATTGGTTGCGGCAGCTGCTGGTTTCGAGCGTTGGTCTCTTCATTGCGCTCACGCTCGCGCTCGGCGTGTACGAATTGGCAATCAAACCACAGGCCTCTCGAGGCCCGTCCGGACGACAGGGGATCTACGGCGCGTTTCTCACAAACGGTCAGGTGTATTTCGGGAATATCGAACGGGAAAACGGAGATCGCCTGGTGCTCGTGAACGTATTCTATCCCAAGGCGCGGAGGGACGCCGTGGCAGATCCGAGCCAGCAGGACGACCTGCAGCTGATCAAGCTCGGCAACGAATTGTACGCGCCGGAAGACCGGATTGAGATCAGTACGCGGCAGCTTCTTTACCTCGCGAAATTGAAAGAAGACGGAAAAGTTGGCAAGGCAATTCGGGAGTACAAGCAATAGGATATCCACAGGGCATCGACATCATGGTTCGTCGCTCAATGGAGCGACGATTTTGGATCAATGGCCAACCACGGTATGCTTGGTGTACGGTTCTGACGGCCCTAAAAAACCGTCGGAACCAAAAAAACACATATGAAATAGCAACACTGCCGCGACGTTCGGTCGCGCGTTTCTGGGACGAGTTCCGTCCCACAGCTAGGAGCGTCACTGCTCCTCGAACGACATCTGGACCAGGGTTGGTCACAGATGTCGTTTTTTTTCTATATCTGTTACGCTCACGGTTATGAAATTGATCACGGACTTCCACCTTCATTCCAAATACTCCCGCGCGTGTTCGAAAGACCTGACCTTGCCGAACATCGCGAAGGCCTGCGAGCGGAAAGGGATCCAACTCGTCGGGACGTCAGACTTCACGCACCCGGCCTGGCGGAAGCACATCGGAGACGTCTTGGACGATGCGGGTGACGGGACGTTTCGATGTGCGGACGGATCGAGTCCGACGACGTTCATCCTCGCGACGGAACTGTCTTCGATCTACAAGCGACACGGGAAGACGCGACGCGTCCACAACCTCGTCCTCCTGCCCGACCTCGCATCCGTTGACCGTCTCATCGCCTCGCTCGAAAGTCGCGGCGCGAATCTGAAAAGCGACGGGAGGCCGATCCTCGGCATTGATTCGGAAGAACTCTATAAACTCGTCGTAGACGCGTCGCCGGACGGACTCCTCATCCCCGCGCACGCGTGGACGCCGTGGTTTTCCGTGTTCGGATCGCAGTCAGGGTTCGACTCGCTCGAAGAATGTTTCGGAGAGATGGTGAAGCACGTCTGCGCCATCGAGACCGGGCTCTCATCCGACCCGGCCATGAACCGTCGTTTGTCCGCTCTGGACGACGTGCTCCTCGTGTCGAATTCCGACGCGCACTCGCTCGATAAACTGGGGCGCGAAGCGAATGTGTTCGAAATGGAACGGCCGTCGTATCACGAATTGCGGCGCATCTTCGTCGAACGCGACACGACAAAATTCCTCGAGACGATCGAATTTTTTCCCGAGGAAGGGAAGTACCACGCGGACGGACACCGCGCGTGTCAGTACTGGTGCATGCCTGCGGAGACGAAGCGGCGCAATGGAGTCTGTCCGAAGTGCGGCAAACCGCTCACGGTCGGCGTCCTGTCCCGCGTGGACGATCTCGCGGACCGGCCGTCGGACGGCCAGGGCGCGACCTCTCGCGCGTCCATTCCCTTCCGTTCCATCGTCCCGCTCGCGGAGCTCATCGGGTCCGTTCTTGACGTCGGCGCCTCGTCCAAGAGAGTCGCGAAACTCATCGATGCCTTTACGGCCGCCAGCAAGACGGAATTCGGCGTGTTGCTCGATGAGCCCGAGTCTGAACTCGCGCGTCTCGCGCCGCCGGAGATCGTGTCGGCCATCTTCGCCATGCGCCGCGGCGAGGTGGATGTCCGTCCGGGGTACGACGGGGAGTACGGGGTCGTAAAGATGAAAGGCGTTTCACGCCACGAGCAGGGTCGGATCGTATAAAACAAACACCACGGTCGCGGAGGCGATCGTGGTGCGTTCGGAGAAGCCTATTGCTTCTTCTTTTTCTTTGCGGCCTTCTTCTTGCCCTTCTTTGCGGCCTTCTTGCGCTTTGCCATAATGAGAGCATTACGTCCGCCTGATGTGACGGATCACGAATCGCGTGGCGTGCACGGCGATTACCGTACCAGTGTATCACAAAAAATGGAAAATGAAAGCCCTTTCAAGAAAAAATTGCTGCATTGTGGATAACTTTACGCTCAACGCGCCGGAAGAAAAATATTTTTGTTGCGTCGGTACCACGCGAGCAGCTTCGTGATGCGCCGATCCATTCGTAATTGGTAACCCTAATCTCGGAAGTCTAACGTCGCGAGGAAGCGTTCGATGCCGTTGCCATAGCCGAGCGTTCCCGGGTCTTTGATCCAGAGGAGGTGCGTGCTGGACGCGGCCTCGCGGATGCGGAGCACGGCCATCCGGTCGCCGTTCCCGAGCGATCCTTGGACGCCCAGGAGGAGACGGCCTTCGACGAGGTAGGCGAGCGGGGTCGTAGTCGCGAGCGCACTCGTGAGCTCGCGTTCCCGTCCATAGTCATACGCGCCGACCGAGAGCCAGCGCGCGTCGGTCCACGCGCTCGTGGTGGTGGTCTTTACGGCCGTGAGCGCTGCGGCGTCGTTCGATTCCACGGACGTCTTCGGGGGGAGTGACAACCCGAGGCCCTGTCCGAGCGAGATCACGGGCTGCCAGCCGCGCAGATCGCGTGTGGACGGCTTCGCAAGCTGTTTCGCCGTGGCCAGGAGCGCGCGTTCTTCCTGTAGGTCCTTCAACACCAGCTGCGCTTTCGTTACCTCCTGGTTCGCTGCGGCGACTTTCCGGTTCGCGTCGTTCGCAATTGTTGCCTTCTCCTCCTCCGCGCGTTTGATGGCGATCTTCGCCTGCGCGGCTTCGTCCGCGAGCCGGATGCGGTCATCGTTCGCGAGTTTCAAGAAGACCCCCATCCCGATCGCGGTCGCGAGCGCGCCAAGGAGGACGGCGAGGATGACGGGTGTCGCACGGCGCATACGGATCTCCAGTATAGTGTCGCGTCAGCCGCGAAGGAAGGCGTCGAGCTGCTGCTTCGCCTCCGGGTCGTACGCAAGTCTCAAAACGGCCAGCATGACCTCGGGCTGCCGGAGTTCGTGGTGGAGTGACATGCGGACCGCGTCGTCCCAGGACGTCTTCAAGATCTCGATCCGTTCGCCAGGGTCGAGATGACGTTCCTTTATGTGATCCATCAGGTCCGCCGCGACGAAGACGGACTGATCGAATCGCTGGGAGCCGTGGTGCTCCGTCAGCCGGAAGCGCCAGATGCGCCCGATCGTGAGCCCGGTTTCTTCCAGGAACTCACGACGCGCGGCGTCTTCGTGCGACTCCGTGCCGTCCACGCGGCCGCCGGGGAAGTCGAGGAACGGCGTGTCGCGCCCGGACTGTTCCTGGCGCGTGAGAATGATGGTCTTCGGATCCAGAAAACTTATCGTCGCGACCGTATCCTGCCGCGTGAGGCATTCGAACGTATCGTGCGTCCCGTCGAACATCTCCTGGTCCCACTGCCAGGTATCGAAGAGCACGCCCTTGAACATGCGTTTCGCGTTTGTCGGAAGGGGGATGGGCATGGCGATGGACGCGGGAAGTATGAGACGCCGACAGGAGAACGTAAAGGTGGAGGGCTTGACAAACGCGCAGGATTTTATTATGGTTCGTTCCCGTTCCTTCCAGGCGGTTCGATGATCCCAAAGGAGAAACATGATCATGGAACGTATCCCGTCATTGGTCGTTGGTGTGTTTTGTACCGATTCGATGCGTCGCGTCTGTCTGGTACAGACAGCGAAGGTCCCGCTCGCGCTGACCATCCCAGGTGGGCACGTTCGGTATGGAGAAACCATCGTCGCCTGCGCTGTGCGGGAGATGCGGGAAGAGTCGGGAACGGCGCTGCAGAATCCCGCGGTCCGATCCTGGGGGGAAATCATCCTGCCAGGGAGGCATGAGGTGTACTTCAATCTTCTTGGTACGACCGAATCCCCATCGATCCTCCCGGAGGACAGTCTGGAAATCCTGGCAGTGTACTGGATACCGGTCTGTGATGCTGTATCAGATGTGCGCATCCCACCCCGCATCCGAGATGAGATCATCACGCTCTTAAGCTCGTAAACATTGAATCCACTCTCGTCAAGGGAAAGAATAAACGCAACTGCGCGGAGCGTGCTCGCTCCGCCTTTTGTATTACCGTCATTCTCTTTTTCTGAACCCATGCTATGCTATTTTCAGTTATGTATGAAACGCTTTGAGAAGGCCCCGATTGGCCACGCACCGGTCGTCGAATCTGTAGAGCGTGCGTTACGTCTCCGAGTAACGGACGTATGCCCATGGCGATGTTCGTTCTGTCATAGCGAGGGCGGCCGCGATACGGCGGATCTTACGTGGGGACCGGAAACGAAACAGGTAATCGAGTCTCTCAGGAAGGCTCTCCCAAGTATGCACGAAGTTCATTTTACAGGCGGCGAACCTACCAAGAATCCTGAACTCGCAACGATCGCCGCAGGTTTGAGCGCACTCGGCCTTGAAGTGAAGACGACGACGAATGGCCAGTTCAACAAAGAGCAGCTGGAACGCCTCATCCATTCAGGTCTGCGCTCGTTTAATTTTTCCGTTCACTCGCTTCGCCCCGAAGTGTTCCGAGAGCAGCAGACGGGGCGGGGAGGCGCGCGTCTCATTGCCCCGGGAACGCTCGTGCGAAAAAAAACTCCGGCAATGGAATGGGCAACCGGGCAGATCACGCGTGAACTGGCTATGATTTTAATGGCGCGCGAATTAGGTGCGGACGTTAAAATCAATAGCGTCATTTCGTCTTCGAGGGACATTCAGAACGCCCGCGAAATTATGAATTGGGCAAGCGAACACCGCATCCCGATACGTCTGTTAAATGATCTCGGGAGCGGGATGGAATCCATTGAGGCCATCCGCGAGTTTATACGACTCGTCGGCGCGGAAGAAGTATTGCGTAAAGTGACCATCGGAGCCTCTGCTTGCAGCACCGTGTATCGTATGCCGGACGGGTATGAATTCGGCTTCAAACAGATCCGGGATTTCAAGCTCGAATCCATGTGTCGCACGTGTCCTCGTGATACGGACGGAACATGCGAGGAGCGATTTTATGGTGTCAGACTGCAGAAAAACGACGTAGGCCAATACCGCATGCGGCTTTGCCTGCAGGAGACCACCCCGGTTACAGAAATGGCGATCGAGGAATTTTTGAAGTCGCCTCAACTTGAAGAAATTCGTTCGTATATGGATTGACAAATATATGGAGCTCGAAATTCGCGCGAATGTCCGCGACCTAAAGAAATTTACAAATAAACTTAACGCCCTTGTTGGTGTGCGTTCCGTCGAACTTGCAGACCGCGAAGTCGACACATACATGAAGCATGGCGCCGATACCGAACGCATCTTGATCATCCGGATCCGACGCAAAGCTCGGGGCGCCATCCTCACCTTCAAGGCCAAGTCTCAAGGCAGAGATATTTCTTGGCACGATATCGACATTCCGCTCGCAGAACCCGACCGATTAGAAGATATTCTTATTGCGAGCGGATATGTGTACGTGGTGCTGATCGACAAACTTCGGGATGCGTTTCGGTATAAGGAGTACGAAATCAACCTCGACCAGATCCGTGAACTCGGAACGTTCGTGGAGATTGCATTTGAAACGCCGGATAGCATTGATTCGACTACGGCGGAAAAGAAAACAATGGAGATGAAGCAGATCTTAAGAAACCTTGGATGCATAGACGCCGATATCATTGAAGTTGGCTATGTGAAACTGATGGAGCGTCATATTGCTGGGGGAAAATGACAGGACGTCGAGGTCCGATCGCATACACGCGGTCGGACCTCGTTTCAATGATATGAAAAAGAAAAGCGCAGGCGAGAGGTGTCGCATGCGCTTTCTAGGGTGGTGGAGACGCTGGGAATCGAACCCAGGTCCAGAAAGGTTCGGAAGGGGTCTCTACGTACGTAGTCGCTGTTTGGTTCCGGTCAGCGACGACTGGTCAGGGCTTACGGTTCCTGCTCCGGCATGGTCTATCGGCCCATGTCATCCTATCGCGACGTTTCTCGTCCAGGGGAACCGCGACACTCCCCGGACCAGCCCAAAGCTTTACGTCTCACGCGCGCCTTCAGGCACACGCGTCGTGGACGTCCCGGTGTGCACCGGGAAAACCTGTACTAAGCCGCAGGTGGTGGCGCCTCTTTTTACGTGGCCGGAGGCTCCACGGTACGCAACCCGATCGTCGCTCTCCCTGTCGAAACCTGTCGTCCCCCTTCATGCGGCGATCTTGTCGTCACGTGGAGGGGGACCATGAATAATCCGTCATCATTGTGACGAAGCTATTCATGGAGTCCGTAAAAAGTGAAAGTGCTACGGGTTGCGCTCGAGGTCGTGGTCGCGGAGGGGGAGCGCCCGCCAGAGCGACCTCTCGTCTGCCGTGAGCGGACGGACGGGACGGTACTCGAGGTAGCGGTCCGTCGCGGTGAACAGGCAGTTCGTCCCGTTCTGCGTGCCGATGCGTTCCATGGGAGCGATCGTGGCGAGCCACTGGCGCGCGCGGATGCGCAGCTTCTTCGGCGCGCGACGCGAACGGATCTGCGTGTCAGCGCGGATTAGGACGCCGTGCTCGTCGAACACGCAATCCCTTGCCAACGTCCTCCACCGGCCGTCGTAGTTGCGCGGCATGAGGTGATCGAACACGAGGTGGCGACCGGCGAACGTCCGCGTGTCGAAGCTCCGCATGAGCAGGCCGCGGATCTCTTCGGCCGTGAGGCTGACGGCCTTCCTGGCGAGCCAGCGGCTGGCCGCCGTCGCCCTGCAGGAGAAATCCCTGTAGATGCCGTCCCGCTCGGGGAGCGGGAGTTCGTCTGCCAGCGACGGATCCACGCTGATCTTGCGCAGGACCGCGCGGACAGTCATGCGTTCCACGCGCGTGGTCTCGCGCCGCTCGAACGCGATGGGTGATGCACGCCCCTCGAGGGCGGACTCGATGATGTTCTTCTTGGACATGGGTACCTCCTTAGTTAGGTAGTACGCATGACGCTTCTCCTCTGTTGTGGCCCGGTGGGCCGTTGGGTTTTCAATGTACGGTACCGGACGTCCATGTATAAGAGTGTGGCTAACCCTTTTCATTTGATGACCGGTACCCTCCCTAAACCGTGACACACTTTTCACGGCTTGGGGAGAGCTCCGACCTGTGGCGTGACAGGTCGGAGCGAAGAAAGAACTACCACTCATCCCGAACGCCGGGGACGAGGTCCGGCGGGAAGCGCTTGGGTTCCATGCGGACCGTGAGCGTGGTGCGGCGCTTGTACCGTTCCCGTTTGGCTTCCGCCTTCCGGACCCAGCGCTCGCGCACCCAGCCCACGCGGCGGACGAGCTCCGAAGCGCCCTTCCGGATCACGGCCTGGACCTCGTACGAGACCACGAACGGTCCGCACGGAGCCGATTCCGGGATCGCGAACTCGGACGAAGGGTTGTGATCCCCGCGACCGAGACGCATGAGGAGCCATTCGGAACCCCACGTGTGATCCGCAGCGATGAGCCACGTCTCGACTCGGTTGACCTCGGGGTTGGCGACCAGGATTACGTCGCCCGCCTCGAGATCTTCCGGCCGTTCCTTGAGCCCTCGGCTCACGGAGTCGGCGTGCGCTCCGTAGACCTCCCGGAGGAAGGTCCGCTGGAGCGACTTCAGGCAGTCCTGGATACGGTTCCAGGAACGAAGCGCGCGATCGCTCGACGTCCAGTTCCGCGTCCACGAGAGCCCGTTGCCCGACGCCGACCATTGGTCGGCTTTTTGGCGCTCGTGCTGCGCCCGTGCATATGACATGTGAACCCTTTCGGTTCAGGGTGGCACCATGCCACCGTTGTCCTCATGTCTGTTTCTTGTCTCCTCGGAACCGGTCAGTTGGTGGCCGATTCGGTTGGAGCCCCGACCTGTACGAATCACAGGTCGGGGTGAGCTGCGGCCCTTGTGCGGGACCGTTTGTACGGCGTTCCTCGCAGGAACGCCGAGATCTGCTTCACGAGTGTGCCCTCGAGGCGCACGCGCTTTGCTGCGCAGTCGCCATCGCACGGGCGGGCGTTTCGCCATTCGTTGCCTGACCACTCGTGCGCGAGCGTGACGTGGGCGAATCCGCCGACGCAGAGCTCGACACGCGGGACGCCGTCCCAACGGGATGTTTCGAACACGACGCCGGCACTCCGTGGTGCAAAGTTCCGTTCGGCGAGAGTGTGAACCGCGGCCGACGGAATCGGGAGTTGGATCGGCGCACAGCTTCCGTCGCAGGAAGCCAGAATCCCATGTGGAAAATGCTTCGAATGCACGAGCCCCGAGAGGGAGTCGTGGATGTCGAGCGTGCGCCCGGCGTGATCGAGGAACGTACATTCCTTGAGCACCATGAGCTTGTACTCGGTGTCGAAGAGCATCTGACGGATCAGATGGACTTTCCCCTCAACGCACAGACGGTCGCGTGCGATGTACGCATTTCGGTTTTCCGTCGACGCGTGGAAGTGTCGGTGATAGATGTTCGCGAGCATCTTTGCTGTTCCTTTCTGAAGATCCAAGCGCAATGAATGAGACGATCTCATTCAGAGGCCCTGCCAGGCACCTCGTCGTGTGACGAAAGGTCTGGCAGAGGCACGAACGCGAGAGGGCGTTCGTGCGAGCCGTCGAGTATGGTCCGTCACTCCGTGGGGAGTGACTTCAGGTACTCGTACATCTCCTCGGCGACGGGGATCCCCTTGATCCACTCCACCACTTGGTAGACGCGGAAGCGGGGAGCCACGTCGTCCGGAGGAGCGAGGACGGTCGGCGGCGGGTGCTTCCAGGCGATGAATTGGATCGCCTGCTTCCCCGCGCGGAGCGCCTGCCGGCACGCGTCCGGATCGTCCGAGAGGACAATGTCCGCCTCGTCCGTGGTCGTCGCGGCGTGGCCGAACGCCTTCACGACGAGCGTGAGGGCTTTCGACACCTCGGGCAGACTGATCGCAACGTGGATCTTCATGTGGTCTCCAATGTGCGAGCCATGAGGGAACGGGAACATCCCGTTGTCAGGCTCTGCCAGGCATCTCGTCATTCGACGAGAGGTCTGGTTGAGCCCCAACGTCGAGATGACGTTGGGGGTTAGCCATCGTGCGGTCACGATGGGTCGTCGGAAATGAGCTCGCCCGACTCGAGGAAGCGGTGGAACATCCGCTCCAGGGTGACGTGGCCTCCGCACTCGCAGAGGAGACGACGGGCGTCTCCCATGCCGGCGGCACGTACGAGCACCTCCTTCTCGAGGAGCCCGCAGTCGCAGCCGACGAACGTCACCTTTGCAGGTGATAGTTGCGCGGCGAGCGCGATCGCACTCTGCGATCCGTTGGCGCCCACGTACACCACGACGTGGTCGAGCTTCGGAAGCTCGGCGCGGAGCTCGTCCCAGAGCGTCCGGACCTGCTCGCGCCTGCGATCGGCGTCGATCTGGCCGTCCTGCCAGGAACCCTCGCCCTTGGTGTTCTGGAGCAGGAGCGCCTTGCGCCCGTTCCGCTCGTGCCAGCCGCTCGGGAACGACGTGGTGCGGCTGATGCAGTTGTACGTGATGATCGCGATGTTTTCCATTTGGTTTTTCCTTTTTTCCGGCGAGCCGTGAGGTGCGGGGAAATCCCGTCATCAGGCTCTGCCAGGCATCTCGTACGAGACGAGAGGTCTGGCAGAGGCGCGAACGAGAGTTCGTTCGCGCGTCGTGTGGTTGCCTTTGACGCAGGGCAACCGTCGCGTTCGTCGTTTTAGGTGCGACGGATGTCACCTCCGGAGGCGCCACCCCCCGGTTCGTCGCGGGACGCGCGCGTCCGGGAGTACCATCGCCAGGAAGGCGATGAATACCGGAGCCAGGTAGGCCGCGGTAGCCCTCCAGGCTGGCGTTCCCATCACGCGGGCGAGGTGGTGCATGGCCTCGAAGGCCGAACCACCATCCGCGAGCATCGCGCACCGCAGGTCCATCGGGTACAGGACCATGCAGACTGCGAACGCGACGGCACCCACCACCCGAATGAGCCAGTATGTCATGGTGTCCTCCTCGGAATGTCCTCGAGCCTTCAGTCATTCGCACCATGCGGACAACGTCGGCTCTCTCCAAGCCGACGAGATACTCGTCGGCTTGGAGAGAGTCCCGACTCGTACGAAACGAGTCGGGGGAGAAGTTATGAACACACATCGAGCAGCTCTCGGATGCGGGCAACGCGTTCCGGGGTTGTGAGATGCTCGTGCACCCACAGGCCATCGGTGAGTTCACCGCCGCCCATGCCGCCCCCGATCGCGTCCTCGTCCGTTGAGTCGTACCAGTAGGCGCTGGTACCCTCGCCCTCATTGCATGCCCACGCGGCACGGTCGAGCTCTGTGAGAAGCGTTTCGACCTGCGCCTGCGGACCGACGAGCTCGCGTGGAACGGTCAGATAGATCTGCCCGCCCCAGTCACCCTCGAGTACCAAGTGTTCTTTCATTTGTGAATTCCTCCACTTGAACGGATGACGTGTGTCATCGGTTCAAGTGGAGCCCCGACAGTTGTCGGGGGAAAAGGTCCTCACCTGACCGTGTAGATGGAGAAGACGAACGTGGCGGATGCGACCTCCTCCGCGGTGTACTCGTGACGGTCGGTCATGCGCGGCAGGCCGCGTACGGACATCACGATGATGCGGTCGCCGGGCGCAAGGACCACCCGGGGCGGCGTCTCGGGGATCGGCACCGTGATGCCGAACCGCGGACCCAAGGTTGCGATCGTCGCCGCGTGCGACGGGTTGCAGCAGGACGTGATGCCCTCTGCGATGAGCTCCCGTGCCTCGTCTGCCGTGATCTGGCGGCGGCTGATCTCGCAGTCGCCGGCGAACATCGTGTCACTCATTGCGAAACCGAAGAACGTGGTCATGTACCCCTCGTTGTTTGAGTTTGGTTTGGATCAAAGCGTACGATTCAATGCACCGTTGCCTTCGCGCCTGGTTTATGCCGACCGACATCGGTCGGGGTCACTCTTTCGTGCCTCGGGGTCTGTGCATTGATGTTCTCGTGGTCTATGGGTGAACAGTATCGAGAACGTTTCGTTCACTCACGCGACTCCGTCTTCGCTTCAGTGCGGGCTCGGAGACGCGGGTGAACGCGGGACGGTCGTACCCGTCTCCGCATGGACTTCACCTGGGTCCGCCGGAACCGTCGAAATCTTCGACGGTTTTGGCGGAACTCCGATCAAGGGATCGGAGTGGGAAGTTGGACCGGCGTTATCGCACGCCGGCCGGAGCGCTTCCTTTTTAGGTGGGAAGATCACCGGGAGTACGACACCCGTGACTTCGGCGAGGACCGCAGGACATGTTGAATGCCTGTCTATGGTCTAAAGACGCGTCAGGCCACGGGGCGACCAGGTCACTTTTATTACGCGCGAGAATGGTTTGAAGCGCGACGGGAGATTCCGTTCCCGTACGTTCGGTTCCTGACCACCGAAAAGAATGTGCGCAGTCTGTTGCTCTGGAGCGCGAACTCCATCGCGACAGGGTTGCACTTGGGCGGCGTTCGCGCTCGCCGCCCGCAGATGGCTGCACACGCCCATCTGCGATGACACGATGCCTTGAAGATCAAAGAATCATGTCGTCACAGACGGGCAATCGATTACACTCCAATTTTATGGTTCATGGTTTGGATGGTTAAGTCGCTAGACCGAGACGCCGACGAGTCAGCGTTTCGGGAAGCGAGGGGATCGAGATGTGATCCCCGCTGTTTTCTTGGACCCTTTCTGTTTCCAAGCGGAGGCCGGAAACGGCAGGACGCTCCCTTCGACTTCGCTCAGGGCAGGCTAGAAGCGGTGACGGCGCGGCCTAAGAGGCTGCGACGGTGTACGCTCATGGCTAACGACTTAGGGTGTTTTGACGGATCCCGATCAGAGGACCCTGCACCCGCGCACTTGGAGCTGATGGCTCACAGCTTTGAGCTCAAGGCTCTAACTGCTGACCGCTCGAAGCGATGTCGTTATCGGAAGGCGATTGATCGAGATCCTCCTTGCGGAGGAATCTTGATTTTTTTCCGCTCCACGCATCCGCCGTTCTCCGAAGAGTTCGACGTTTGCGCTTCACGGCACCATCCGCATGCGCACTTCGACACGCGCCGTCACCACAGTCTTTGGACGAATCTCGCTTCGTCCGTTGCGGTCCCGCTCAACTCTGTCTCTCGACAGAGGAGCGGGGCGGGGTATAGGCGCCCTTAGGCGCACCCGCTACCGGTCTGGGCAGGGACCTTGGTGTCCTGCCACGCGATCGGCGTGCGGTGGTTGGCCGTCTCTACGGCGTCGTTCAGGCCGTCGAACTCGTCGCGCAAGGCTTGCACCTTGGCCACGCGATCGACCTCCTTCAGCGACGTCTCGTAGGTGACCTCGACCGGGCGCGACACCTGGCGCTGGAGCGCGGTGTCCCACTCGTACTCGGAACCCTGACGGACCGTGCCCTCCCGGATCGTGAGACCCTGGAAGAACCCGATGTCGCCCTTGAGCTCCTGGAGTCGGCGGATCGCCTCGGCCAGGGTCATCGCGCGGCCGCCGAACGTCACCTCGGTGGTGGCGTTCGCACGGGCCACGGCGGCCTCGAGAGTCACGAGACGCTCGCGCGCCTCGTCCCGCTGGCGGACCTGGTCCGCGAACGGGAACACGGGCTTCGACTTCACGTCGAAGGAAACCGCGCCCTGGGCGCGCCCGGTGACCTCTGCCAACTGCCCCTTCAGCTTCTTCACCAGCCGAAGGCCCTGCGAAATCGTGAGATTGGACATGTGACGCCTGTACCACGGGAGGAAAGTGCATCGGTCGATCCGATGCGTTGTTCCCGCGTTCCCATCAACACGCTCGGCCTCAAGCCCTCTCCTCCAGAGCTCGATGCGTCGGATGTTGATGGGAACGCGGGCTTTCCAACCCGCGTTCTGTCATGGCTGATTGTAAGGTTCTACCTCCTCACGGCCGATCAGCGACTGACCGGGCGTGAGGAAGTGCCGTTGTGAGACAGCGAGAAACAACCCTCCAGATGATCTGGAGTCGGGGGAGGGGCATGACCCGCCTCCCCTGCGACGTTGTGTTCCTGTGGGCGTCAGGAACTCATGAGGGCTTCGAGCGCCGCCGGGAACGTGGTGTAGACCACGCCGGCGACCACCCAAAGGACCCGATGCCCAATGACGATGCTGGCCAATTGATTCCTTTCTTTGGTGCAGATCGCCACCAAAAGGGAGGTGTGAAAGCAAGTCTGGAAGGGACGAACTCGGTTGGGTTAGTTCCCGATAAAAATTGGGAAAATGATTTGTACCCGTGAGCCGTATTCCATCTTTCACGCGCCCTTTTTGATGGCGGTTCGACAGTTTTTGACTTTCGAACGCTGGACTATATCACAGGCAGAGAATTCTGTCAAGCCTTTGGTGTACATGACAACCACAATTGATTGGATTTTGACTAAATTTCTCTCATTTAAGCCATTAAATATGTAAAGTGTTTTTTACAAATGTCATATGTATGCTTGAATGAAAGGTCAATCTCACAAATGCCATTATTCGGTTATCAGGTCCATGGTTGACATTTCTGGCTGTCTATGATATAACGCCCGGTCCCGCAAACCGTGTTTGTGCGCTTGGGACGACCGTTTTGACCCTCAAAAGTCACGCACGAACACACACAAACAAGGAGGAACGAATGAAGAATCGTTCTTTCGATCTGAAGTCAGAGTCATGCAAATTCGGTACCGGCGTCCACGATCCCAGGGATCGTGTGGACCGTACGTCCAGTGACGACGGTGGCCGAACCGTCCGCGATGCAGGCTTGTTCGCGAGGCCGAACTTGGTCCTCTCGGACAGCTACTGCTCGCATCTCATCAAGGAGATGATCCTCGGCTCCGGCCTTCTCGGCCAGTTCGTGAAGCACGCCCAGTCCGGAACTGGCGGCGGATCCCACTACGCGGAGATGGTCTGATGCAGGGTGGCGACAGCTAACGCCATTTGCAGCCACTCATCTGATCTCACACTTCGCGTTGGATGGGCGTCGCACACGCAGGTCGTGACCCAAGAGGTTGATCGATCTCACCATGCCGTGACGAAACCCCAACCCCACGCGAAGGAGGTCGCCAATGGTGGGTGGTTGATGCGGGTCGGGGGGCCCAAGATATCCCCCCAAAACTACAACCCCGTCCCGGTACATCCGTGGACGGGGTTTCGCTTTTTACCCATCACGTACTTCCCTCCATTCATTTTTTTTCATCCTTCATTGTCGGCAGACATATAAATGCGAGTTCGAAGAGAATGCGCAACGTTTTTGCGATTGCAGCGTGTTCGATCATGATCGTGTGAATCTTCCCCTCAAATGACACGATCACCATTTTATCTTGATAGATGGCCAGGTTCGTCTTAAAGCCGGATTTGTCCGGAGGGAGCACGTATCGCTCCGCGCTCACGGCAGCCGGACCGAGCTTCCCGCCATAGATGCCTTTCACGTGACCCCCCAGACGAACGGTTTCATCACGAAGGGGTTTTAAATCTTGAGAGCTGAGCGTTGCCCGCATCGCATCGAGATCAGTCATCTCTAAAAATTCTTTCGCTTTGCTTAAGTTCATGTCGGCCATAAATGCACGAATGCCTTCTTTCCCTTCGAATACTTTGACGATCGGTCGCTCACCGCCGATCTGGAGTTCGAGTTCAGGCAAGGATCGCTCCAAGTCCTTCACGCGCTCCTGCATGTCCGTTTCATGACGCTTCGCGTACACGAGGAGTTTGTCCGGGTGCTCGGCGGCGAAGAATCGTTTCTTGCCACGCAGGGCACTGCTCATGAGCCCGCGCTCCGTGAGACCTTCGATCGCCACGTACGTGGCCTGCCGTGAGAGTTTCGTCTGGTTTGAGAGGTCAATGACCGTCTGCGGCCCCTTCTCGAGCGCGGCTAGGTACGTCTTGATTTCACTGTCCAGGAGGCCCAGGGAACGCAGGATCGGCGTGATATCTTTCATATTCTTAGTTGCATTCTATCACACTTTTCCCTGCAAAAATGCAAGAGCTTCATCCCTTGTCTTTATGTCTCCTCGGTCGCGCGCTTCTTCTACGAGTTTGATGAGTTCGCCCATGCGGGGTCCGGGTTTGAGACCGAGCTCAAGGAGATCGCGCCCCTGGATGAGCGGTTTCGTGGGCGCTTCATCCAGTTTGTTCGTTTTGATCGCTTTCGTGAAGCGCTCGCCCGGGGCGTAGGGCGCGGTGTCCATGCTCGGGATGGCACGGCCGCGCGAGTCCGCTTCCGAGGCCGCGATGAGCACCTTCCAGCTCATCGGATGGATGCGTTTCAGGAGTCGCCGCACGGCGTTCACGTAGTTCGCGTCGTTCATCTCGCCTTTCTCGTACGCCCGGGCGAACACCGACGGCTTCAGGTGTTCTCGCGCGATCGCGACTGCGGCCGCCACGTCATCCTGCGCGAACGACCACTTCGCGCAGAGCGCCTTCGTCGGTTCTTCGCCTGCCTCTTCGTGCCCGAGCGAGCGTGTGCGTCCGTCAACCAGTGCGGTCGTGGCCGGTTTTCCTAGATCATGACAGAGCGCGCCCAGCATAATCTGGAGCCGTTCGACGTCGGAGAGCCCCCGCTCCGGCTGGCGGATGAGTTTGGCAGCTTCGTCCAGGACCATCATCGTGTGGACCCACGCGTCGCCTTCTGGATGCCACTCCAGTTCCTGCGGACAATCGATGAGCGCGTGGAGCTCCGGCTCGTCGCGTTTCACGATGCCGATCTCGCGCGCGAGCTCGAAACCGGTGGACGGCCGCGGAGCTTTCATGAAAAGCTTTTTGATCTCGTCGGTGATCCGCTCTTTCGGAAGCTCGTCCAAGTCGCCTCGCGCCACCATCTCACGCATGAGTTCGCGGCTCTTCACGTCCGGCGCGAGATCCAGCCGCGCCGCGAACTGGAGCGCTCGGTACACGCGCAGGGGGTCGTCCTGGAATCGTTCGACGTCAGTCACGCGCAAGGTTCCGCGGCGCAAATCGTCCACCCCGCCGAACGGGTCGTAGATTTCTCCCGTGAGCGGGTCGGCGGCGAGCGAGTTCATGGTGAAGTCGCGGCGCCGAGCGGCGTCCTCGATCGTCATGGTCGGGTCTCCGTACACCTCGAATCCCTTGTGCCCGCGTCCGGTCTTAGATTCCCGTCGCGGGATGGAGACGTCGAAATCCAGACCCTCGCCCAGGTTGATCTTGAACACGCCGAACGCGCGGCCAACGGTATTCACCCGTTCGGGAAAAAGTTGGTCTAAGAGCTGCTCGAGCCGCTTCGGCGATACGCCGTAGATCTCAAGGTCCGCATCTTTCGGTTTGAGCCCGAGCACGGCGTCGCGCACGAACCCGCCCACGAGGAGCGCGCGCGGTTCCGTATC
>Ga0155510_127_pt2 | contig 25623 bp, 29 predicted proteins | sample RifCSPhighO2_12_FD_107167 | JGI IMG/M metagenome (GOLD analysis project Ga0155510, IMG submission 107167) | Candidatus Uhrbacteria bacterium RIFCSPHIGHO2_12_FULL_60_25
TGTAAAATATGAATCAACAAAACGATGTTTTCCGGATCAATACGAACGACGACTATGGCAACGCAACTACTGGGAATCGATCATTGATAACGACCGACGGTATAATGCGGCGGTCGAATACATCATCAGTAACCCGCGAAATTGGGAGAAGGACGCACTACATCCTGCTATACTCCACCCATGAAATCCGGTTTCGTCATCCTCGCGGGCAGATCCAACGTCGGGAAGTCGACGCTGTTGAACGCGCTCGTGGGCTCGAAAGTCGCCATTGTCACGTCCAAACCGCAGACGACCCGTCACCCGGTCCGCGGCATTTTGCATGACCCGCGCGGCCAGATCGTGTTCGTGGACACGCCCGGAGTCTTTCTTGGAAAAAAAGACCTGGTCAGCAAACGCTTGAACGAACTCGTCAAAGAGTCGCTGGAAGGAATTGACGCAGTCGTCTATGTCGTGGATCCGACGCGCGCGCCAGGACCGGAAGAAGACCTGATCAAAACGACGCTGAAGGCGGCAAAGAAGCCGATCCTCTACCTCGTGAACAAAGCGGACCTGCTGAAGGACGAGCGTCCGTTCTTGGACGCGTACCGCGCCGTGGACGTCGGTCAGGACGGGAGCGTCGAGGTGAGTGCGAAGTCACACAAAAACCTGAACCTCGTTGTCGATAAGCTCTTCGAGCTCCTCCCTGAAGGCGAACCGTACTACCCGGACCTCCAGATCACGGACATGGCGCACAAGGACTGGCTCGAGGAACTCATCCGCGAGAAATGTTTCATTGCGCTTCAGCAAGAACTCCCCTATTCCGTCAAAGTCGTCGTGGAAGACATGGAGGTGCGCGAAAACGGAGACCGCTTCATCGCCGCGACGATCTGGACGACGGACGACCGGTACAAAGGGATGATCGTGGGAGCGAAAGCGCGGAAACTGAAAGAAATCGGCATGGCCGCGCGCAAGGAACTCGAGGCCGCCACGAATGCTAAGGTATACTTGGAACTGAAGGTGAAGGTGGACCCCAAGTGGCAGCAGCGATTCCGTTAATGAGACAAGAACGCAGCATCATGTCCTCGCACATGGGCGGTCCGAGAGGGTCTGCCGAGGTTACGCGTGCACGCGACGCGCACCGCGCAAGGGAAAAACAACGCGAACGAGAACAAAAACTTGAACACCTCCCGGGGCATGACGCGCTCATCCACTATCTGCAGCGGCTTGGTCGCGGCGAAGACTGTACGGACGAACTCCACTGCAACCCGGAACGATACGAGCCCGCGCTCATGGAGGACCTGTACGCCTCGCGTCGCGCGGAAGACGAAGCGGCGCTCCGCGAGGTCCGCGAGGTCATCTGGGCCGGTTCGTGGCGCCTGCACAAGACGCACGACCCCCTTCTCGCCGCGAGACTCGCCGAGGCGTTGAAATCGGGCGTTGAGCACGAACGGTCGAACGTCGAACGGACGAACCCGGAAGACGCGCACGACATGGACGAAACCGTCGCGGAACTTGACGCCGTCGCGCGGTCTCTCCGCAACCTCGAGACCGGAGAAGGCGTTGAACCTGCGCTGAAAACGATTGAAGACTGGTTCGCGGTGACACTCGCGAGGACACAGATCAATCGCGCGCTCCCGCGCATTCGCGAAAAGGCGGAGAACGAATTGAAGACGCTGCGTCTCATCCGCGACGAACTCCTGTACGCCCGTCTGTTCCCGCAGTGGGCGGCAACGAGGAACCACGCCCTTCGCGAAGGGCGTGGGAGTTGACCACGCCCCCGCGTCCCGTTAGAATGACCCGCAGTTCCTTTTCTCTTCGCGGCTTCAGACCCCCCGCACAAGGAGTCAGGACATGACACGAAGGCTGTCTCCCCGCCCTGGAATGCAGCAGATCCTCCGGAATGAACACCTGGACGAACACCCCCCTCCCAGTTACCGCGGAAAGCCCGTCTCGAATCGGCCAGCAGCCCTCACGACCCCGGCTCCCGGTTCCCAGCCTGCCCTGAGCGAAGTCGAAGGGTCCCCGGTTCCCGGTGACGGCGACATCGCGTCCATTCCGGACCCCGGCGGGTCCGCGGAGAACGCCCCGCTCACCTGAGCGGCACGACCACGAAAGCGCCCGGTCACTCGACCAGGGCGCTTTCACATTTACCCCGCACCAGTTTTGGACAAAGTCCAAAACTGGTGCGGGGTTTACAAGTCGATCCTCGTGATTTCAAAACTCAACAGCCCCTTCAACAGACTCATCCCCTTGGACGCTTCAGCCGCGTCGCCCGACACGGGCGGGTTCAAAATGAATTTCAGAATCAACGGATTCTCTGGATTATCGAGCACCGTCATCTCGCCGTACCAGTTGCGCGCCTTGATTACCTGGACCTTCACCTCTTTCCCGTTCACCTGGATCGTCGCTTCGCCCACATCGCCTTCGGCTTTCATGAGGTCGAGATCCACGCGCGCCGACACGTCATCACCCTGTTTCAACATGACATTGAGCGACGTCGCGACATCGGCATTCCCAAGCGCAAGGAGCTGCAGCTCGTCGGCGAAATTGAGATAGACGGTGGAATTCCGCGTGCGCGTCAGTTCCTGGTACACGGGCTCCGACACCCACACGGCAGACGAGGATCGGGCAGCTTCCCCTTCCGGCCAGAGCACGGGGAAGAACAGCTTGTGCGTATCGTTCAACAGGATCCCCTTCATCGACCCCGCGGTGACGAGAAGGCCGTACGACGGCCGAGGCTCTGTGGACGTGGCTCCTTTCTGAAAATCCTCCAACGCCTTCTTGTACTCGTCGGTCAACACTTTCTGCTGCAACGTCCACTGCGTTTCCGCGGTCCGGTTCGGCACGAAGCTGTTCAGCGTCACGACGCGCTGGCTCAAGGCCGGATCGCCCTCGACCCATTGCCCTTGCACGAGGAGCGCGCCCTGATGAATTTCAAAACTCGAACCCTGTTTGAATCGAATCGCGCGCGCCGCGTCCTTCGGAGACATCCGCTGGATCGCACTCACGTCGAGCGGCTTTTCCGTTTGTGGCGACGCCGCTTTTGAACAGCCGAACCCGACGAGGAGCATCGCTCCGGCGATAAAAAACACCCGTCTCACCTTGGATGTCATACGGACAATCTACTGATCCTTGGGAGGCGGATATTCCACGATAATGGACACGCTGTCAACCCCGCTCACGGACGGGTCATCGAGAATCAGGAGGCTGACGTTCAACGTCGGACTCGTCCCCGTGAGTTCCTGTGACCCGACGTCCGCGGCGCGACGGATCTGCGGATTCGGGATTCCCGCTTGTTTCAGCGAACCGGCGTAGAAACGGAGAATCTCGTCCGGCGTCGAATCCAGGCCGCTCCACCGGATCGCGACTGAATTCCGATCGGACAATCTCGACATCTGCGACTCCACCGCTTTCTGGAACTGCTCGACGGTCGCGCCCGGAGCGAGTTTGGTGACGGCGGGCAACGTGGACGCTTTCCCGAACCACCCGAGAGGCCCGGTGATGATTTTCGCGATCCGCCCCTTGGACGACGCCGGATAATAGATGATTTCCTTCGCGTCTTCGGGTCGGTAGAGCGTGAGCGATCTCGGGAATGAATCCGGCAGGCGTTTCACGGCCTTTGGACCCGGCCCACTCGCGTAGCGCACACCGACGACAACGAGCACGATGAGCGCGATAACGCCCAGGCAGCAGCCCGAACAGCACACCTTCCACCACGAGCGGCCTTCGACGACCTCGTCGGTTGTGGCCGGATTCGGGAGTCCCACGGGCTGGCCTGCCATAGATGCGTCTGTTATTCTGTTCCTTTAGGCACAACTTGGCAATCGTCCTCCCTATGCCCCCCAAAAAGCTTCTGACCGTCGGTTCGCGAGCCCCCTCCTTCACATTGAAGGACGCGGCCGGCAATGCGGTGTCGCTGAAAGACTTCAGAGGCAAAAAAAGCGTCGTCCTCATCTTCTACCCGGGAGACATGACGCCGGGTTGCACCATGCAGCTTTGCGCGATCCGCGATGACTGGCGGAAGTTCGCCGGGACCGCGGTCTACGGCGTGAACCACGCGGACGCGGACTCGCACAATAAATTCGCAAAAAAGTTCGGCTTACCCTTTCCGCTCCTGATCGACAAAGGAAAAAAGGTCAGCGCGCGCTATGGCGCCATCAAACAGTTCTTCAAAGCAAGGATCATCAAACGGACCGTCGTGGGCATCGGGAAGGACGGACGAATCTTTTTCCTGCGCCGCGGCATGCCAAAAAATTCAGATATTCTTAAAGCCGTTGCTTCCATCGTATGAAAACCGACTTAAAACCGCTGCCATTCAAAGGACCCCTGCAAGGAATCAGCGACAAAGCGCTCATGATCCACCACGACAAGCTCTACGCGGGCTATGTGGCGAAAAAGAACGAGGTGCAGGACAAACTCGCCGCGCTCGAGAAAGGCGGCGACGTCTCGACCGCGAACCAAAGCTACTCGGAATTGCGCGCCCTCAAAGACGGCGAAACATTCGCGGTGAACGGCGTGTACCTGCATGAATGGTACTTCGACGTGCTGGGCGGCGACGGAACACCGGCCGGACCATTGGTCGACGCGCTCGCGACAACGTACGGTTCGCTCGAGAACTTCCTCGCCTACTTCAGCGCCTGCGGCATGGCCGCGCGCGGCTGGGTGGTCCTCGCCTGGGACACGCACGACGCCGCACTGCGCGTCTACACCGGCGACGCGCACAACCAGGGCGGCGTGTGGGGCTGCCTTCCCGTCATCGTCTTGGACGTGTACGAACACGCCTACTTCATTGACTACGGCTCGGACCGCAAAGCGTACATCGGCGACTTCTGGAAAAACTTTGACTGGAAGAAAGCGAATAAACTCTACTCTGCTTCACAAGAATAATTATGATCCTCATCGACAACAAAGCCCCAGACTTCACGAACGTCCCTGCATACCAGAAAGGCAAGAAGGATGCGACCGTGAGTCTCGGAGACTATAAAGGCAAGTGGTTGGCCCTGTTCTTCTATCCGCGTGACTTCACCTTCATTTGTCCGACGGAGCTCAAAGGATTCAGCAATGCCGTCGACACGTTCCGCAAAATGAACTGCGAAATTGTGGCCGCGTCCACGGATTCCACGTGGTGCCATAAAGCCTGGTTCGAACGTGACCTTCCGAACGTGGCCTACCCTGTGCTGGCAGACACGAGTCTCCGGATCGCCCGCGACTATCAAGTCTTAAATGAAGACAACGGTGAAGCGCAACGCGGCCTGTTCCTCATCAATCCCGATGGCGTTGTCAAATACGTGCTCGTGAGCGCCGGCTCCGTGGGCCGTTCCGTGGCCGAGACGCTCCGCGTGCTCGAAGCGCTCCAGTCCGGAGAACTCTGCCCCATGGAATGGAAACCGGGAGAGAAGACGCTGGGAAAGGCATAAGATGAAAAACCGGCCATACGGCCGGTTTTGTATTGCTTGCGACGTTACGCCTTCTGCTTCATCCCCAGCGCTTCTTCCAGCGCGCCTTTGTTCCAGCCGACGATGACTTGGCCGTCTATGTCGATCACCGGTACGCCCATCTGGCCAGACAGTTTGACCATCTCGTTCGCGGCCTGCGGGTTTGCGGCAACGTCGATATCCGTGAATGCGAGCTTCTTCTCCGTAAGGTATTCCTTCACGAGCTTGCAGTACGGACATGTGGGCGTGGAGTAGACTTTAACGTTCATAGTGTCGCCAGTATAGCATAAAAATAGACACAGTGTGGATATCCCCGGTACGGGCGCACTGCGTGCGCCCCGACCGTTGCGCCACGAGATCGGGGCGGACGCAGTCCGCCCCTACACCGACCGGACGCTATTTGATTGATTCCAACCACGCCGCGAGCGTCCGCACGCCCACGCCGGTGCCGCCGTGCGGCACGTCCGGACGCGTTTCTTTTTCGCAGTACGACGGCCCGGCGATGTCGAGGTGCGCCCACGGCGTGGCGCCGACGAAACGCTGGAGAAACAAACCGCCCTTGATGCAGCTCGCATCGCGTCCGCCCGTATTGTTAACGTCCGCGATTTTGGACTTGAGTGCGTCATCGTACGTCCCGTAGAGCGGCAGCTGCCACATGGCCTCGCCTGTGATGCTTGCGGCGCGGAGCAGGTCTTTCCCAAGACGACGGTCGTTCGTCATGAGGGCCGTAATCTCTTCGCCGAGCGCGACCACGGCCGCGCCGGTCAAGGTCGCGAGGTCAACCATGATGTCAGGTTTGATCTTCTTCGTCGCATACGACAACGCATCGGCGAGCGTGACGCGGCCTTCGGCGTCCGTGTTCAGAATCTCAATCGTCATGCCGTTCATGGCGCGGACCACGTCGCCCGGACGGTACGCCGTGCCGCTCGGCATGTTCTCGACAGCCAAGAAAATTCCGTGGACTTCGATCGGCAGATTCAACGCAGGGAGGACTTTGAAGAGACCGATGACCGACGCGGCGCCCGCCATGTCAATCTTCATGGTCACCATCCCCTTCTCCGGTTTGATGTTCAGTCCGCCTGAATCAAACGTCACGGCCTTGCCGATCACGGCCACGCGACGCTTCGGACGCCTGGACGGCGTGTATGTGAGGTGGACGCCGACCGGCGGGTGCGCGGACCCGGATGCGACGGCGAGCGCCGCGCCCATCCCGAGTTTCTCCATCTGTTCACGGTCAAGGACTTTGCACCGAATGCGCGACCCGCGCGTGGCGAGCGACCGCGCCACGTCCGCGAGGTGCGCGGGCGTCATGTCGCGCGACGGCGTGTTCACGAGATCGCGCGCGAGCATGGCCGCATCGGACAAGACCTGCGCGCGGTCGAGACCTTGTATCGCGTCTTTCATCTTGGACCGTTCGGCTTCGACAATCACGACGTCCTGGATGTCTTTCTTGTCCGCCTGATCCTTTGTCCCCGTGCCGCGATACGCGTGGAAGCGGTACGCGCCGAGTCGAAGACCTTCACCGAGCGCCTGTGCGGCCGCCCGGACGTCCAATCCGCCGATCCCTGCGCCGTGCAGAATCGTGGCGACCTTCCTGGCTTTCGCATCGCGCGACGCTTTGATGATGTGTCCGCCCACGATCCGGATCGTATCTTCATTGAAAGTCTTGCGAGGTCCGAGACCCAGAACGCAAACCTTGCGCGCTTTCAGCTTGCCGAACGTCGGGAACACGAGACGCTCGCCGAGCTTCCCCTGAAAACCGTCTCGTTTGATCAAATCAGACAATGCGCCTCCCATCGCGGCGTCGACCGCGCCCGTCGCGCCGCCGGGACGCTCCACGCCCTCAAAGAGATTCACCACGAGAAGATCGCAGCGCACATCTAAGACATTGCCCTGAATCATCGAGATATTCATAGTAGGCATGTCTTACAGGAAGACGACGCCCGCGACAAGTATCATACAGACGGACCGATGTTCGGCGGCTCGAGGCGCGGCCGTTCGCCGTCCGTGAGCGGAACCGTGAGGAACAAGATTGCGATACCGCCCGCGACCACGGCCGCGGCCAGCGACCAAAATTGGAATGTGAGCTCACGGAGCGCCGTGGTGTCCTCGAGCGGATCCTTCCGATCCCACCACGCGACAATGAACAGAATCGTCGCCATGGCCGCGGACGTGAGGCACCAGATGCAGAACGCCTTGATATCGAGCCACTGAACGAACGTTAGGAATGAGGACTCGATGAACCCGACCGCGACCGCGAGCATCGAGAGGTGGTACGCGAACCGCGCGCGTGTGTGCGGGTACACGGCGCGCCACACGAGGAGCGCGATGATCGCGGTGTAAAAGACCACGCCCAGAAGCGGCCGTGGCACGCCGAAACTCGTGGCCCACGTGGATGCCCGGACGATTTCACATCCCCTCACGGCGCCGCACACGATCGGCCCGCCCGTCACGTACACGATGAGGAGGTACGTCGATACGAAGAGACCTACAAGCGCCGCCCAGAGCATGACCCGGCGGACGAGAATGACGCGGCGTTCAGAAAGAATCATACACGTTTATCCACCGCACACGCCGCCCCAAAGACCCTTCTTCGCCGCTTTTGCTTCGTCTTCTAGGTTCTTCAGTTCAACTTTTCGCGCAGGGGTGAGCGGAAAGGACAGGTAGGCGTGCGCATACCCTTCCTTCACGAGGAACGCGTTGTAATCGGTGCCGTCCTCGAGCGTGACGTTCCGGAGCAAGCGCCCGTATTTGTCGCGTTCGTCCGCCTGCGGATCGGCGTCCAGCCGGACGCGTTTGTTTTGTAAGGATGACTTCGTGAAATTCGACGCTTCCTTGCCGAAACACTGGACGGTCTTCCGCGGGTCCACGGTCTCCGGCGTATCGACGCCAAGGAGACGGACGGTGACTTCCGCGCCGTCAATGAGCTTCGCGACGAACGTATCCCCGTCTTTCACGCGCGTGACCGTCGCGTTCGTCTCCACCGCGACGGACGCAAATCCTTCCGTCGAATCTTCGACGATCCGGAAGTTCTCGGATGTGCGGCCCTGGGCGTTCGGCGTGGGCGATACCTGTTCCAATGCCGGAAGCGGCGAAACGTCCTCTTCCGTATTCACGACCGTGTACGACTCCCCTTTCCAGAGAATCAAAACGATGACGAACGTTCCAAGGAAGCCCAGAACGGATTTCCAACGTTTCTTCATAGCCGGTTGATTGTAGCCGCAACGTGCGTGTACTATCAATCCCATGCCGAGACGACCGGAGGCGCCGCCCTCCTCCGAACCTATTCAAACGAATCCGCACGAAAGCGCGATTTTCGCGGCAGAACTGGGCGAAGCGCCGGAAATCAACCTGCACGGCGAGTCCGTGGACGTCGCAATCCGTCTCCTGGACGCTTTTGTGAACCACGAATTCGTGGCCGGAACCGACGTCGTCAAAATCATCCACGGACGCGGCGAGGGCAGGCTCCACGACGCGGTCCGCGACTACCTGAAGTCTCAAACCGAACTCGTCGCCTTCTTCCGCGACGCGCAGGCAAAGGGCCAGCAGGGCGGCGTGACGTACGCGGCATTACACCGCGTCAAGTAAAAATTCAATTATTTCTTTTTTTGGTTTTCCGTTCCTCCGATATACAACCTCCATGTATCCAAGCCCCAGGTCCTGCGCGCGCGGCACGGACACGGGATTCGCCGCATGCGTCACGATCGCGCCGACGGATCGTGCGCCTGCGGACCGTAATGCGTGCGCAGCCTCTTTCAGCGTCCCGCCGCTGTCCACCATGTCGTCCACGAGGACGACGCGATGGCCCGTCGGGTCTCCGGACGCGATCTTCGTGCGTACGCCGCCCAATCCCGGTCGTGTCCGGACTTTCTCGCAGACAATGAGCGTCACACGCAGACGTTTCGCGACCGATTTCGCGCGCTTCACCGCGCCATGGTCCGGCGCCGCGACCGCCATGGCGCCTTTCGATCGCGCGATGGTGACCGCGAGGTCTCTCGCAGACAATGACTTCAGACGTCCGCCAAAGTGCTTCCGGAACAATGGACTGTGCGCTTCAAGCGTGTAGATCCTGTCGAACGCGCGGGACAACGCGGCCCCGAGGACGACGCCGCCCGTTGACTCGCGCGTCTTCGCCGGCTTGTCCTGTCTCCCGTACGCCATCCATGGCGCAAGGAGGGAGACTTTTCTTGCTCCGGCGCGGCGCAATGCGTCCGCCGCCAGCAACACGCGCCACACCGACTCGCCGTCCGCTTCAACGTCGGCAACGAGGAGACAGCGCTTCGAGACAGGGAGCCTGCCCCGAGCGGAGCCGAGGGGCGACGCGCGGACCGCGCGCTCGCCTGCCCGGTACGTCGAAACGGCGAGCGACGCGTACGCCGCCCCAGCCGCGCGCGCAAGCGCGCGCGCAAGTTGGTCACGCCCCTCGAACCCGACAATCGTCTGCAACATGCACATGTACGGGCGATGCGACGCATCGCCCATTCTATATACGAGTTAGCCCCTCACACCGTACTTCTTCATCAACTGTAACACTTCTTCGTCTTCGACTTGCCCGAACGCTTCGTAGAACCCACCGACAGACCCGTACCAGTCCGGCTCGACGAGTGCCGTGACCTCAATTCCATCCGCCCGCATCGCCGCAATCGTGTCTTTCGCCCCATGAGGAACCGCGATGATGATCCGCTTCGCGTGCTGGTGCTTTGCCGCCAAAACCGCGGCTTTCATGGTCGCACCCGTCGCAATCCCATCATCCACGATGACGGCGGTCTTCCCGGTCATGTCTGGCAGCGGACGGCTGTTGCGATATTTCTCGATGCGACGCTGCGCCTCCTTCGTCTCGTCTGAGACGATCTTGTCGATCTTCGCTTTTGCATACGAGTCGCGCTCTGCCGGGTTGTTCCAGACCGTCTCACCCGTTTCCGCGAGCGCGCCCAGCGCATACTCGTCGTTCCCCGGCGCGCCGATCTTGCGCGTCACGATGAGGTCGAACGGCCTCCCGAGGGCCTTGGAGACTTCGGCGCCGAGCACGGCCCCGCCGCGAGGCAAAGCGAATAACAAGACGTCGTCGCGCCCTTTGAATTCCGAAGCGAGACGCGCTGCCAGTTGTTGACCCGCGTCCACGCGATCACGGAAGCGCATGGACCAATGGTATCATGCCGCCTTCTTCATCGCCCGGGGCCTCGTGAACCCGAGGACTTTCACCCGTCCGTTCGAATTCGACGCGATGGCGTCGACTTCGGCCTGGAGTTTGTTTGCAGAAAAATTCGGGTCTTCAGGATCACCGACGACCATGAGGTAGAACGGTTCTTTGTCCGTGATGAGTGTGCCGAACCCGTGGTCGCCGGTCGCGATTGAGACCGCAACGTCCGCTTCGGACTGTGCGTTCGCGGCATCCGTATGGCGCCGGCTGATCACGAAACCTGGCGGGAGGTCGGCCACGCGCGATGGGTCGAACGATCCGGTTCCGTCGTAGTAGGCAACACGGGCATTGTGAAAATCCGCGGGACGCTTCATATCGCTCTTTTCGATGTGACCTTTGTATGGGACGCCGAGACGTTCGGCCAGTTGCTTCGCCCATTGCCTTCCGTATTCGTCCGGGTTCGTCATGTCGAGACCTTTCTGTTTCGCGAACATCGCGGCCGCGCCGCACCCCGCGTGGCTGTACACGCCGTCAACCTTCGCCGCCTTGGAAGCCTCGATCGCCTTCACTTCATCCATGAGGATCCCGGAGCCGGCAAGGTGGATACCTCCCGGCGTCCCTTCGTCAATGCAACGCAAACAGTGATCATCAAGTTCGAACGCGGACTGGATGTCCGGCAGGTTCTCCGCGTAGCGCTGGAGTCCGAGCTGTTCAATCGCTCGGACCGTATCCCGCTGCTTCTCCCATTCGACCTTCGGGTCCGCGTGCGTGTGTTCGGTGTGCGTTTCGATCATAGGTCGGAGTGGTTTGTCCTTGCGCGGTCGTGCGGCCGCGGCTGGCATTTCAAATGACATACCGACGGTATTCAAGCACGTTTGTACGCTGCCGATCAAATAAAGAAACGACCCCGCCCTTCGCGAAGGGTGGGGTCGTAGAGAACACAGGGTCACAGCGTGCCGGAAGGAACGGGATCAGAACCCTGGCCCGCGGCCCGGCGCACTGCCCGCTGGATCACCCGGAGGAGGTCCTCGCCGTTGAACGGCTTCTGGACGAAGTAGTACGTCTGGTCCTTCTCAAGCACGCCCTGTTCCACCATGTTGTCACCCGTGAACCCGGACATGAACACGATCCGCACGTGCGGATGAAGTTGCCTAACGCGCTTCGCGAATTCCCCACCGGACATGGTCGGCATGATGACGTCCGACAACACTACCCGGACATCCTTCCCCGAGTCGTTCAGAATCCAGAGCCCTTCCTTGCCGTCGCCTGCTTGCAGCACACGGTAACCACTCTGCTTGAGCATGCGCGCCGTGGAACGACGGACCACGGGATCGTCCTCGACCACCAGGATTATTTCGTTGTTCCCGCGCGCGGATTCAGGGACAAGTGACGTCGGGATCTGCGACGGCAGGTCGTCGGTTGCCTGGAGGTACGCACGAACCGTGGTTCCCTTCCCCGGTTCAGAATCGATGAACACGTATCCGCCGGCCTGTTCGACGATGCCATAGACCGTCGCGAGTCCAAGCCCGGTGCCCCTCCCGCTTTCCTTCGTGGTAAAGAAAGGCTCGAAGGCGCGTTCCTTCACATCTGGCGTCATCCCGCAACCGGTATCCTTCACACTGATCACGACGTAACGCCCGGGCCGGGCGGACGGATCCCACATCAACTCTTCCGCGGTGAGCATTGCCTCCTTGGCGCAAATTTCCAGCATGCCCCCACTCGACATCGCATCCCGCGCGTTGATCACGAGATTCAGGAGGACCTGTTCGAACTGACCCGGATCGATGATGACGCAAGGGATGTCCGGATCGATCGCCAGAATGATGAGGATATGTTCGCCGATGGTGCGGCGGTACATCTTCTCGGCATCGCCGATGAGCTCTTTCAGGTTCACCGCCCGCGTGCGGGTCGCTTCATGCCGGCTGAAGGTGAGCAACTGCTGCGTGAGTTCTTTCGACCGATGGACCGCATCGACGATATCCCTGCAGTCGCTGACGGCTTCCGCATCCTCACTGAACCGTGCCATGAGCAAACTGATCGTCGTGTTGACCACGGTGAGTCGGTTGTTGAGCTCGTGGGCGACTCCGCCCGCGAGCCGGCCCAAGGCTTCCATCTTTTGGAGATGGAACAGCTTCGACTGGAGAGACATTTCGCGGGTGACGTCGCGTCCAACGCGCACATAGGCGATGGTCTGGCCGCTGACATCACGGATGGGCGTAATGGTGACGTCTTCCTCGAACGTCGTGCCACTTTTTCGGGCACTGACAATACGTCCTCTCCATACCTCCCCGACCGTTGGCGTTGCTTTGTCAGCGAGCCCGAGACTGCTATACCGGGCCTCGCCTAGGAAGCTGACCAGGGGTTGTCCGATCACCTCGTCGCCTCTGTATCCAGTGGCATGCGTGAATGCGAGGTTGACGTACCGGACTACCTGTTCGGTGTCCGTGACAAGGATTGTCTCGACGGCCTGCTCCATGACGGCCGTGAACATGGCGTCATCCAGCGTGAGCGTGGTGGCACGCGTTTGCTCCGACCGAATATCGTCGTCCATAACCGATGTCCTCCGAAATGTGCGTGTGACGTCTGTGAAAGTGCGTCACGTCCTTACTCCTGGAGCGTGAAAAAGTCAACAGCCCAGACTATTCGCCCTTGACCACGGCCACGGGACGGAGCCGCGCGACTTTTTTTGACAACCCCGCCTGCTCCACCACGTCCACGACTGACTCTATGTCTTTGTATGCCAGCGGCGCTTCTTCGACCAGACCCGTGTCTGAAAAGCATTTCACCACGATCCCCTGGTCTTCCAACTGCGTGCGCAGTTCCGGACCGCTCACGATCTTCTTCGCCGCGTGGCGGCTCATCCTGCGGCCTGCCCCATGGCACACCGTCCCGAAGGTGCGTTTCATCGCTTCATCCGTGCCGCGGAGCACGTAGGACGCGGTCCCCATGGTCCCGGGGATCAAGACGGGCTGGCCCACGTCGCGGTAGTCCGCCGAGACGTCTGGATGGCCGGGTCCGAATGCGCGCGTGGCGCCTTTGCGGTGCACGAGAAGCTGTTTCGTCTCACCGTGGATCACGTGCGTTTCCTTCTTCGCGATGTTGTGGCACACGTCATAGACCGTTTTGAGAGGATGGTCCTTGCCGAAGAGTAGTTCCCACTCAATGCGGACGTGGTGCTCGATCACCTGCCGGTTCGCCCAGGCAAAATTCGCCGCGGCCGCCATGGCCGTGAGGTACCGTTTTCCCTCGTCCGAATCCGCGGGCGCGCATGCGAGCTCGCGATCCGGCAGCGTGAACCCGTAGTCCGGCAGTTTGGCGAGCATGAGGCGGACGTAGTCCGTGCAAATCTGGTGGCCGAGGCCGCGCGAACCGCAGTGGATGGAGATGACGACCTGCCCATCGAAGAGACCGAATGCCTTCGCCGCAGCTTCATCGTAAATCGACTCGACGCGCTGGACCTCGAGGAAGTGGTTGCCGCTCCCGAGCGTCCCTAACTGGTCGCGGCCGCGTTTCTTCGCGTGCGGACTCACGAGATTCGGATCCGCGCCCGGGTACGTTCCCCGTTCCTCGAGATGGTCTAAGTCGGCTTCCGTCCCCATCCCCTTCCTCACGCACCACGCCGCGCCCTCGCGGAGCACGTCGTCCATGTCGCTCTCGGACAGCTTGATGCGGCCGCCGCGCCCGGTTCCGCTCGGAATCGCGCGCTGCATCTGGCCGGCGAGGTCCTCGAGGCGCGGACGAACGTTCGAGAACGTGAGGTCGCTCGCGAGCATACGTACCCCGCAGTTGATGTCGTACCCCACGCCGCCGGGCGAGATGATGCCGTGCGGCAGTTCGGTGGCGGCCACGCCACCGATCGGGAACCCGTACCCTTCGTGCATGTCCGGCATCGCGAGCACGTGCTCGACGACGCCCGGGAGCATGCTCGTGTTCACGAGCTGCTCGATGCTTCGGTCGCTCGAGACTTCTTCGAGGAGCCGCTCCGTGATGTACAGGCGCGCCGGAACCCGCATCCCGGGGACGGCGCCGACGGGAATCTCGTACAGGTAGGGTTTGAGCTGCTTCAGCAGATCCTTCATGTATCAAACGTCAGGGTCGCTTCCCACACGCCTTCATCCTTCTTCGTCGCACCCTGACCCGTATGCGTGGCCGCCTTGATCTGCGTCTCGAATCCCGTGACTGGCTTTCCAACGAACTCGCCCTCGGCTTTTGTGTCCGTGATGAGCGTGAACGCGACATCCTCGTAGGCTTCATGGTTCATGTCGGACAGAGACACTGCCTCATTCAAGAAGTCCACGAGAAGCGCGTTGAAGTCGCCCGACTCAAGTTTGAACGGTCGTCTCGTCTCCGTCGGTTCCCCGACGTACCTCGGAACCGCGGCAGAGAACATCCCTTTCAAAGCTGCAATGAGCAACCCAGCCCTCGTTGACCCGAGAGCGCGGACCCGGACGTCGGCCGTGTGCGGCAGAATCTCGTACCGATGCATGGGAACACTGTACCGTCCCGGTTCCACAAATCCAACTCAACGCGCAAAAAGAAGCCCCGAACGCCTCGCATCGTTGCGAAACGTTCGGAGACGACGATTCAGGACGGTGTCCGGCCCAGATCATGGACGTGCGTGAGGAGCGACATGACCGCGCAGAAGAGGGCGGTGCCGAGCGTGCCGGCGGCCGGAGCGTCGAGCCAGCCGCTCCGGGTCAACGCCAGGCAGAGCGCGATCATCTGCAGCCAGAACTTGACTTTGCTTAAGGCGGTTGCGTTCACCGAACGCTTCATGGCCAACTTGATCGGCCGGATGGCGATGAGCGCCAGGTCAGCGACGACGACGGACCAGACCAGCCATGACGGAAAAATCCCGCGGCAGGCGAAGAGGAGCGCACTCCAGACGAACGCCTTGTCGGCAATCGCGTCAATGAAGGCACCCAACCGGCTCACCTGGCCCCGGATCCGTGCGAGCGGCCCGTCGAACAGATCGAGCGCGCCCGCGACAATGACCGCCGACACCGCGATGATCGGACGATCCCACCAATAGAGGAGCGGCACGATGAGCGCGACGCGGCCGAGACTCAGATGGTTGGGTTTGATCCAGTACGGAACGCAGGCATCGAGCGGCCGGCGCACCGCCTCGTCAAAAAAGAGCGCCATGAATCCTCGCTTTCCCGGGCGAACGCGATCGTAGCAGACCTCGATCTCAAAGGGAAACCCTTATTTCCGCACGTACGTCCCCATGAGCTCCGCCTGCTCGATGACGTGGCCGGACATCGCGGACTCAAGGTCGGCTTTCGTCGCGCCCTCCTTCAGGTCCAGCATCGCATCAAGCGCGTAGAGTTTGAAGAAGTACCGGTGCTCCCGGTCAGGCGGGCACGGACCTCCATACGACAGGCTGCCGCGCGTCCCCTTGCCGCGGACACCCGGCGGCTGTTCATTTTCGCCGATGGACGTCAACGTCGGAGATAAATTGAAGACGACCCAGTGGTCCCAGACTTTCACGCCTGCCGCTGCCGGCACGTCCGGGTCGTCCATGATGAGCGCGAGACTCTGCGCGGACGTGGGAACGTCCGAAATCGTGAGCGGCGGATTTACGTTCCGGCCATCGCACGAATACGTGGACGGAATGGGTTGTCCCTGCGTAAACGCGGTGCTTGTGAGCTGCATAGTTCCTTGTTGGACACTGGGCAATAATAACGTTGGCATCGCAACCTTCTCCGGACCGGCACAGCCCTGACCGATGAGGACGAAAACGGATGCGATCCCGACGATGGTCCAAATGCGCATAGAAAACGTAATTCAAACCTATGGCTGAAAAAGGCTCAGTCTTCAAGAAGCACTTTGATGTTTATGATCGGTTTGTCCAGGGAAAGCCCGAGGTAAATAATATCACATTACGCGAGCCTGTTCATCTTGTGATGTGACGCCAATTCCTTCTTGAGCGCTTCCACGTTCTTCTTCAGTTGCGCCTGCATGCCCTTCAGAAGCTTGGCGCAGCCACACCTGCAACCCTTGGAATCCTTCAGGTAGTAGCGCTCGATCCGCCACAGGTCGTCCAGCTGGTTATGGAGCAGCTTGAGGACGTTGTAGTTGACGTTTTTCATATGGATGACGCTTGGAGATTAGCGGCGTTCCTCCGCTAGCCAGGACCCGTACGCGTAGACCAGCATCGCCTGGATCCAGAACATGACGACGTTCATCCCCTTCGTACCCGGACCTGTCCAACCGGCAGAGAAAAAGTAGGTGGCGTTCAAGAGCATTCCGCCGATAAGGGCGGCCAAGCTGAGAGCGACCATCCACCTCTTCATCTTCGCGTTCTTTGAATAGGCGTAGAGTGCCGCGGCGGCGAACAATGCGATACCAGCGGCAAGCGCCCCCCATGTGACGAGCAACGCGAACGTCGCGGCGTTCGGAGTCGCGATAGTGGTCAGAAAGTTCTTCACCCACGGAAAGGGGTTGTTGCTCGCGAACGCGGCGAACGTCTTCGGAAGGCCGTCCGCGAACAGCGGATTAGTAACCTTCTCCCACCCCGACGACCACCACTCGTACGCGAACACGAGCTGCACCGTGAGAAGGATGAGGATCGGGTCCTTGCGCATTCCCTCAGCGATCGACCGGATGCCGAGATGACGCTGCAGGTAGCAGACGCCTGTGATCCCCTCGGCGAGCGTGAAGAGCGCTCCGAGCGCGGCGAGAACGCGCGCCACGGGATTTTCGAACAGGGTATAGGCGGCGTACGCGACGATGACCCCGAAGAGCACGCGCGCCACGCGGTCCCAGGGCTGGATGTTGGGTTTCATATGCGGACAGTATACACCCCCTGAACCCATGGTTGACAGAAGGTCCATATTCCTTACAATCGCGTCGCACCTTCGAAGGGAGGTCCTCCATGGGTTGGCCGAGTCTGCTCGTTCTGGTCCGTCACGCAGAATCAGAGGGAAACTTAAGAACCGCTGAGGAGCGCGCAACGTTCGATCGCGCCACGCACAACTACGCGCTCACGGAACGCGGGCGCGAACAGGCGCGCCTGACCGGCGAGTTCATACGAAACACGTATGCGGACTTCGATGCGTACTACGTTTCCTACTACCGTCGTTCTCACGAGACGATGAAGATCATGTACCCGGACGCGAAGATCTACGAAGACCCGCGGCTCGCCGAAGCCCAACGCGGCATCTGGCACATGATGACCAACGAACAGGTGAAGATGCGCTTCCCGGAGGAAATCGAACGCAAGGAGCGCGAGGGGCTGTACCACTACCGACCGTTCGGCGGTGAGAACTGGCCGGACGTGGAACTCCGGATCCACAGTTTCCTGGGCACCCTGAACCGTGACCAGCACCAGAAACGCGTATTCATGGTGGTGCACGGGCATTGGCTCCTGCTCTTCCAGCGTCTGATCCATCACTTCTCAATCGATGAGTCCGTGAAACGCTATAAAGACGGGATCGCGGAAAACGCGTCCGTGACCGTGTACCACACCATGGGTCGGCCGAACGCGCCGCTCCTGCACATGATAGAGCACCTTGTCCCTTGGGAAGGAAAGATCTGACACGAACAAGAAGCGCCCCGACACTCGGGACGCTTCTTTTCATTTCATCCGCTATACTGGCCACCTATGCGATTTCGACCTCTTCTTGCAGCGACCGTCGTCCTCCTCATGGGACAGGGTTGCCAAATCCCAGCCTCCACAGAACCTCCCGTACGGGCGCAGCGTGCTGCGCCCATCCAACCAGAAATAATCTCTGCGACATCGACAAAGTCGGACATCGAGGTTCTTGCAACCGGCCTCGACACACCATGGGACATCGCCTTCCTCCCGGCAGGCGACATGCTCGTCACCGAACGTCCTGGGCGTCTCATCGGCATATCGCGTAACGGAACATTGGTGCCCATCGGCGGACTCGATCTGGACGTACGAGAGCGTGGCGAAGGCGGCCTGCTCGGCATCGCGCTCCACCCGGACTATGCGTCGAACACGTACGTCTATCTCTACTTCACAGCCGGAACCGACAACGCACTCACCGGACGCGTGGTCCGCTACACGCTGTCAGGCAACACGCTCACCGACCGCACGGTGATCGTGGACGGCATCCCCGGCGCCGCATACCACGACGGCGGGCGGATCGCGTTCGGTCCGGACGGAAAACTCTACGTGACGACCGGTGACGCGGGGAAGGACCAGAACGCGCAGGACAAGACGTCGCTCGCGGGAAAGATTCTGCGCCTGAATGACGACGGATCAACGCCGGACGACAACCCGTTCAGCACCGCGGTGTGGACGTACGGACACCGCAATCCGCAGGGCTTGGCGTGGGATGACCGCGGCCGGCTCTGGGCGACCGAACATGGCCGGTCCGGCATTCTCTCCGGGTACGACGAACTGAACCTGATCGAGAAAGGCAGCAACTACGGTTGGCCGACGATTCAGGGGAATGAAAAGAAAGGCGGAATGATAACTCCCGTGATCAATTCAGGCGCGACCGAGACTTGGGCGCCTTCCGGCGCAGCCTACGTGGATGGCAGCCTTTTCTTTGCCGGTCTGCGCGGCGAGACGCTCTACGAAGCGCGCGTGGACGCGACTCCTGTGACGCTTACGAAACATCTCAGCGGGCAATACGGACGTCTGCGTACTGTCGTTCTCGGCCCTGACGGGATGCTCTATCTAACCACGTCAAACCGCGACGGCCGCGGGAACCCAGTCAAGGACGACGATCGGATCATTCGAGTGGATCCGAAGCAGCTCAAATAATAAAGAGGGAGCGTGAAGTCATTCACACTCCCTCACACGCATCGAGCTCTGCCGTTACCCCGCGATGGGCGGACCCGTGACCAGGACGTCCAGGGCCCCATCGGGAAGGATGCGGAGATCGGCGGCACAGAAGGTCGCCGGATCGTACCCTGCCCCGTAGAGCCACGAACGCAGCTCGTCCGGGCCGAAGGGCACGGGCCGCTTGCTCCCGTCCTCGGGCGAGATAAAGTACAGCCGATCGTCGCTCACGGTCCGCACGAATTCGTTCGAATGCGGCTCTGTCGCGTCCGTCGCGCGCGGTTCCCCGGCGCACGTCCCGTGTCCGTCCGCGTCCTCACCGATGAGAAGAATGCCGTGGGCGGGAATGCGAACGAAGATGCCGTAGGTGCCCCTGGATGCGCCGTCGCAACCGGTCGTGTAACGAATGCCGGTCTCGACATCCTCGAGTCCTTCGACCGAGAACTGCACCGCGCGCGCCGTCGGGTTGCCGTCGGGCACGAGCATGAAGTCCAGGCGTGTAGCGTCCGTTCCGCTTTCCATCTCCAGCTCGAGCGCGTCGGCGTCGAGCTCTTCCGCGGAGAGCGTGGCGACCTCGGCGTTCTTCGCCAGATCCTGGACGATCCAGCGATCGGCGTAGACTCCCACACGGAGCGTGAACAACACTCGCACGCGGTTCGCAGGCATCTTCGATCGCCAGGCGAAGAGCGAGATCGGGTAGCCTCCTTCGGCCCAGGCTGTGCCAGCGCCGACTTCGAGCTGATTCTCGCAGGTAAACGTTTCGAGTTCGACCGCCGGCCATTTCTGACAGACGGTACGACCCCGATCCTCGCAGAGGAAGACCGCATCCTGACGGTCAGGACTCTCCGGAGACTCCTGCCAGGTGTGATGACACTGGCCATCTGCCAGGCAGGCGTCGTCCGTCTTGTCCACCCCGTCTTCGCACTCTCCGTCCGTGGCGCAACCCTGGTCGGCGGGTGCGCCGTCCACGAGCTCCGTCGCACAGCCGCCAAGGGCGGCAACGAACGTCATGATCATCAGTCTTTTCATTTTTGTGTCCCTCTGGTGTTGCTCCACTGCGAATTATTGAGTGGAGTTCATATCAACCTAGCCGAAATTGACGAGTTTGTCAAGTATACGAGTCTCATAAGAAACAGGGCGCCGCGGCGCCCTGTTTCCATCCTGCAGGTGACCTTATTGGACTGTTTCAAGCTTCAAGACTTCATCCGGCTTGGTGGAGTTCAAGAAGGCTTCGATGCCGTCGATGGCCGTGTTCCAGGAATATGAAATATCGTTCCTGTCTTTGGCCGTGAAGCCCGCCGGGGCGCGGAGGTAAAAGTACACGCCGTCATTGAATTGGAGTCCGCCGGTCAGGTCGGCCTGTACGCGCGCATAAATCTCTTCGCCCGGCTTGAGCGATACGTTGCTGAGACTCCAATCGTAGTTGCAGACGTTCTTGGTGATACCGCAGGTCCCAGGCCCGGCGAGCGTCGTCCAACCCGTCGACTCGTTGATGAACTTGATGTCTTTGATGTTCCAACCAGCCCTCTTCTTTTTAAGGCCGAACTTCGCCGAAACGAGTCGAAGCTCGCAGAGGGGGTTGGTGTTTTTGTTCCGAATCGTCAGGCGGATAACATCCGCCTCCTTATACGCACTGTTCGCGAAGAACCACTGGCGGTAGTAGGTCTTGTCCACATTGCTCACAACTTCAAGGGCGCCGCAAAGCGGACACATGCTCGTTCCCGAGCAGCTCCCTATGTCCCTGCAATCGATGAACCCGTCCTTATCGTCGTCAATCCCGTTGTTACAGACTTCGGAAACGGCTGGCGTGATCAGGTTTGGCATGATCGGGTAGGGGTTGATTTTTAAGTACCCGATGCTGAACCCGTAGGCGATGAGGCCGGCGCCGAAAGCGGCCGCAACGATGGAAGTGACGGCGACGCGCGTCGAAACCTGCGTTTGCGTCTTCGTTTTCGTGATGGTTTTCATGGTGTAAGGAATGAATAAAAGTTATCTCTTTAGAATTGCACTTGCGACCCGACGCTGCCGATGTTCAGAAGCGTCGAGGCGTTGCACTCCACATCCGTCGAGCATGGAGCCTTGGAACGCTCGCAGTTGCCGACAAATTTGGACGGATACGGCTGGGCGCTCGGCACGCTCGTCGCGGGCGGCGTCGCAGTCGGGCACTGCGCGGCCGTAACGACGAACGATGGGCGCGTACAGAGGTGCGTCTGCTGGTCGCAGGTCGCCGAATCGGGGCCGCAGAAGGATTCGACGCACTTGTCCACCGGAATCCCGACGATGCCCGGGAAGTTCTCGCAGAGCGGCGTTGCCCGCGCCTTGCAGTTTGAGTAAGAAGAAGTTTTCGCCGTAGCGCAATCGGCATTCGCTGTGCAGCCGGGGTAGCACCGGCCGGGATTGGGCAGGCAGCGGTCCGGCGGCGGCGTGGGAGCCTGGCAATCGCCGTCGTTCCGGCAGAGGGCGAGCGTCGCCGGGCAGGTGCCGAGGTAGATCGTGCCGGGGATGGCGCGGCAGCGAACTTCGGAGATCGGCGTCTGGGGATTCAAGCAGAAACCTGTCGTGGCCACGAGCGACGGAGTCGCCGATTTGAGGCAGCGATTCTTGCAAAGCGAGCTGACGCATTCCGTAAGACCCGACTGGCGGCCGGCGGCGTTGCAAAGAGCAGTGGCGTAGGCTGAGCAGACCGGGTCAATGGACCCCGCCGGGCATTCGGCGTCGGTGGTACAGGGGCGGTAGCAACGTCCGCCGCTTGTGTCACACCGGGGACCGGGAACCGCGGTCGTTCCTCCCCCCGTCGGCGTTCCGCAGTAGGTGAGGTTGGTTTCGCTGCAGTTCACCTTGATTCCGGGTTGCGCCGATTGACAGAGTCCGAACCACAGGCCGGTGACAGGCTCATCGGTTTTCACCGCGTCAGTCGCGCCGCCGGTGCAGGAGCTCTTCGCGAGTTGGAAATTCGGACGTGTGCAGTACCCCATGACGCAGCTCGGGGTTCGCGGACCGCAGACTTGGTTCTCGCACACAGGGTCGATGCCGCATAGTTTTTTCGCCTTGGCCAAGCAAACACTGTCGTTGCCGCAGGATTCTTCCGCCTTTAGCGAGCAATTCCTGTCGTTGGCGCAAATTTTTTCCGCCTGGGCGGAGCAATCCTTCGAGTTGATGACGTACGGGGACACGCAGTCCGCATTTTTGGTACAGACCGGGTAGCATCGCCCGGCTCCGCTCTGGGCATCAGCCTTGACGTCACAGGCTTGCGAAGTTCCGCAGAAGGTGAGGTTGGTTTCGCTGCAGTTCACCTTGATCCCGGGTTGCGCCGATTTACAGAGTCCGAACCACGCGCCAGTGACAAGCTTCTTGATTATTACTCCTCCAGTCGCGCCGGTGCAGGCGCTCTTTGCGGTTTGGAAATTCGGACGTGTGCAGTACCCCAGAACGCAGCTCGAGGTTTGCGGTCCGCAGACCTGGCTCGCGCACACAGTGTCGCTGCCGCATAGTTTTTTCGCCTCGGCGGAGCAATCCTTAAAGTTGGCGACGCGCGGAGACACGCAGTCCTCGTTTTTGGTGCAGCCCGGGTAGCAGCGTCCGGCTCCGCTCTGGGCGACAGCCTTGACGTTACAAACGGATTCGGCAACCTTCACCGCTTGCTGTGGCGCGGCCGTCGGCAGGCGGTTGATCTGTATATACCCAATACCGAACCCGTAGGAAATGAGGCCGATACCAAGAGCGGCCGCCACGATGGAAATGACGGCGACGCGCGTCGAGACCTTCGTCTTAGTGATGGTTTTCATAATTTTCATAACGTGAGCAAAAAATGGATGATTAAAATTTTCGATTCCCGATCCATTCCGCCAACACGCCGCGGATGTCGAGAACGGTGACGGTTGGTGCTTTCTGTCCCGCGCCGGAACCCGTCCGAGCGCGGAGCGCGTCGATTTCCTGGACAAGATGTTCCATTCGTGAACGGATCTCCGTAATTTCTGTCTCCCCCTCCATGGTCGCCTCGAGTTTCTTCACGTGCGCGAGTTCCTTCTCGAGGGCGGACCGCTCGCTCGCGAGGGTCGCTATGCGTTCGCGGACCGAAGCGCCCGCCGCATGGAGAAGCCCGATGGCGTGACGCGTGCTGTGCGCGGCCTCGATTGAGACCTTCGCGCCCGCCTCGTCAATGAGGTCGATCGCCTTGTCCGGCAGGTACCTGTCCCGGATGTGCTTCGAGAGCGTAACGGCTGCCTTGAGGGCATCGTCAGTATACACGACTTTGTGGTGCTTCTCATAGCCGCCCTTGATCCCTCGGATGATTTCCAACGCCGCCGCTTCCGAAGGCTCGCCCACCACGACGGGCTGGAAACGGCGGTTCAGTGCGTCGTCCGGCTTGATGAAATGCTCATACTCCTTCCACGTGGTGGCCCCGATGGCCTGGAGCTCGCCGCGCGACAGGGCTGGCTTCAGGATGTCAGAGACGTTCATGGCCCCTTCCGCCCCTTTGGCCTGCTCGATCATGTGCACCTCGTCAATAAATAGGATGACCTGCCGGGCCATCCCTTTGATCTCGTCCGTGAGCTTTTTCATCCGCTCCTCGAACTCCCCGCGGTACTTCGTGCCGGAGATGAGGCCTCCCAGATCCAGGGCGAGAACGTGTTTATTCTTCAGGGTATCTGGGACATTCCCGGCCGCGATGCGACGCGCGATCCCTTCCACAATGGCCGTCTTCCCCACGCCAGGCTCTCCCAAGAGAAGCGGGTTGTTCTTCGTTCGACGGGAAAGTATGTGAATAAGCCGATCGATCTCTTTCGAACGTCCAACGACAGGATCGAGCACGTGCCCTTCGGCTTCTTTCGTGAGGTCGCGCGTGTAGGTCCCGAGGACCGCGCTCTGCCGGAATCCGGCCCCCTGTTGCCCGCGCCGCGTGGTGACCCAGAGATAGATCATCGCTCCGATAGCGAGGAGGATGATGAGGATCTGGACGTTGCCTGTCGGCATAAAAGGGATCTTTGATTGAAATGGTACAGGATGATCTCAAGAACGGAAAGAAAGCGAATTAATAATGCACACGCGGCCGTCGTTGACCTGATCCGGCAGGACGTGACGGACCGCGCGACGGTCCGCGATGACCTCTGGACGTATTTGCCTGCTGGCCCTGCGGGCGACGTGCAAATCCATACGACGGACGGCGTTCCTGGTATGAGTCGCGATCACCGTACTCAAATGACCGTGCCCGTTCCGGCGGCAGTTCCGGCAACGACGCTTTGGGGATCTGAATGCGCGTGAGTCGTTCGATCGCACGGAGATCGCCTGCCTGTTCCGGTGTGGCGAATGAGATCGCGCGTCCTTCCAAGCCCGCGCGGCCCGTGCGGCCGATGCGGTGCACGTAGTCTTCCGGATTGTCCGGGAGGTCGAAGTTCAACACGAGCTCGATCCCCTTCACGTCAATGCCGCGCGCGGCGATGTCGGTTGCCACGAGCACGCGGTACTTGCCGCTCTTGAAACCGTCCAGAGCCTCGCGACGCTGGGCGAGACTGCGGTTTGAGTGGATTTCAGCGGAGGTATGCCCCATCTGCTTCACGGCGCGTGTGATTTTCTTTGCACCGTGCTTGGTGCGGGAAAAGAGGAGGACGCTCCCATGAATCTCCGACAGAACCTTGTCGAGCAGACGATTTTTATCCATTTTCCGAACAACATAAACTTCCTGGGAGACTTTTTCCGGCGCCGTGCCAGAGCGCGCGATCTCCACGCGGACCGGGAGCTTCATGTACGACGTCGCAATCTTCACGATCTCCTGCGGCATGGTGGCAGAAAACAGCATGGTTTGTCGTTCTTTCGGAACAGTCTGGAGGATGCGACGAATTTGCGGCTCAAAACCCATATCGAGCATGCGGTCCGCTTCGTCGAGAATGAGGACGCTCACGTCGGTAAGAGTGATAGTACGTTGCTCCAAGTGATCGATGAGACGACCGGGAGTGGCGATCACGATGTGCGGTTTGCGCCGCAGTGCAGAAAGCTGGGGTCCCATGGACTGCCCGCCGATCAAGACGGCCGTGCGGAGCCCGATGGCGCTCCCGAGCTTCATGAGTTCCTCGTCCACCTGGATCGCGAGTTCGCGCGTCGGCAAAATTGCGAGCCCTTTCCCCTTTACTTGGGCCAAACGTTGGATCATGGGGATCCCGAATGCGAGCGTTTTCCCGGTCCCCGTCTGCGCGATCCCCATGAGATCCTTCCCTTCAATGGCGATCGGGATGGACTTCGTCTGGATCGGCGTCGGAGTCGAAAACCCCTGCCGCTCGAGCGCATCCAACAGCTTCGGCGCAATGCCGAGTCCG
>Ga0155510_128_pt1 | contig 25209 bp, 17 predicted proteins | sample RifCSPhighO2_12_FD_107167 | JGI IMG/M metagenome (GOLD analysis project Ga0155510, IMG submission 107167) | Candidatus Uhrbacteria bacterium RIFCSPHIGHO2_12_FULL_60_25
GCCGCCGTACAGGGCAAATTCCGCGAAATGCACAATGCGCTCTTCTTCCGGTCAACGGACCTGTCCGATACGGAGTTCCTTGCGTTCGCGAAAGATATCGACCTCGATTCGGAAAAATTCCTCATCTGTCTGCGCGATCCGGCGATCCCCTTCCGTCTCATGAAAGACCTGGAGGAAGCGCGATCGCTCGCCATCACCTCGGTTCCGCTCCTCTTCGTGGACGGCGAACCGATCTCCGGATACGTGGACCGGGAGATGCTCGCCGCGATCATCCGGCGGCGTCTCACGCCGTAACCAGCATGAAACGAGGCCTCTGGATTCTCGCGATCGCGCTCGTGCCGACGGCGACACAGGCCGCCGACATCTGCTGCTCGTGCAAAGGTCCGCCGGACCCGGCGGCGGTGACCTGCCTCACGGCCGACGCGAAGGCGCTTGGATCGAGCGCGGATGACTGCACCGCGGTCGCGACGAAGACGAAGTTGCCGGCCGGATGGACGTGCGACACGACCCCGCTCACGGAACAGAAGTGCAAAACGGTGTCTGACGGCGGCGTGTGCCCGAAGGCGCCGACGAGCGCCTACACGTACGCGGAAGCGCCTGGAGAGGCGGTTAAAAAAGACGCCTCGAAACAAGCGGCGCCGATCCCCGACATCATCCCGACTCTGAACGTCCCCATCCCAGGCCTCACGTTCACGGGCGGGTCGGCGGCATCTTCCCTCTTCGGCGAGTACATCGCCGCGTTGTACCGCTACGCCATCTCGATCGCCGCGATCGCGGCGACCGTCATGTTCGTGTTCGGCGCATTCCAATTCCTCCTTGGTTCCGCCGTCCCGCAAATCAACAAAGGTCGCGCCTACATGATCGATGCGGTCGTGGGATTGCTGCTCGTGATGGGCGCCACCCTCATTCTTAGAACGGTCAACCCTGCACTCGTGTCGTTGGAGGCATTGAACATCACTCTCGTCGGCGCCGCGGAAGACGCGCACCCTTTCGCTCCCGCGGAGGTAGGGGGGCCGGCGCAAAAATCGAAAAGCGACGACATCGCCGAAGGAGCGAAGCTTGCCGGCGGGGACCCCTGCGCCGTCCTCGCCTTCTGCGAACACGAGAGCGGACTCCGTTTCACCTGGAACGGCTACCCGAGGAATCCAGTCGAAAACTCGAAGTTCTGGGGGCCGTGCAGCGGTGGCGGGGACTACCTCGGGGACGGCGGCAACTACGACAAGAAGCTCCGGAAACAATTCCCGGACATCTGGCCGCCGCTCGGACAGGATCTGCCGAAATCGTCGGGTCTCCCCCTCTACCTGCGGCTGAAGGCAAAGGCGGACATTCTCCTTTCCAACGGCATCGTGGCCGGGTACCTTGCGGCGCATTACGCCAAGTCGACCGTGGACTCCATCATCGGCGCCGGCATCGGATCCGCGAACATCACGCGGTGGAGGACGGCGAACGGATGCAAAGCACAGAAACTCACCTTGGCGCAAGCCACGGATATGGGATTCAACGACGTCGTCACGCAGGCCTGCGTCCCATTTGCCGCAGTCGGCAACGGCGGCGGCGGGTGTCCGGGGTCGTTGCAGCATTGCGAAGCGGCAGATCCGGAAGGGCTCAAGAAGACCAAAGGGTATGAGATATCGAAAGGCGGTCAGATTAACGGCATCTGCACTGGGGATGGAGGGAAGAAATGTTTCACAATCTGGTCGCAGGACCACCTCCGGTATGTCCTCAAGTCGTATAAGCGCTTCGATGCCAAATATCACTGCACCGCCAAATCGAAGTAATGACATGAACCGATCCTTGGTCATCGTGTGGCTTGTGATGGTTTCTCTCGCGCCGACAGTCGCGTCTGCCGCTTCTGTCTGCTGTTCCTGCAAGGGCCCGCCGGATCCGACCTCCATCGCCTGTCTCACGGGCGATCCGGACAAAGATAAGTTCAGCGTCGCTGACTGCGCGACCATGGTCGCCGCGGCGAAACTGCCGGAGGGATGGACGTGTGAGAAGGACCAGCTGAACGAATCGAAGTGCCGGAGCGTGTCCGACGGAGGCGTGTGCCAGAAACCGCCGACGAGCATGTTCACGTACGCCGCGCCGCAAGGCGAACCGCGAGTCCGACAAGGCGCGACGACGGTTGAGCGCGTCCGGCCGGAGAAAGAGGCCCTCCCAACACTGAACGTCGCAATCCCCGGGCTTACGTTCACCGGAGACGCCGGTTTGATGTTCGGGGAATACGTCGCGGGCGCGAATCGGTATCTGCTTTCCATCGTGGCCGTTGCCGCGACCGTGATGTTCATCTACGGGGCATTCCTCTACCTCATCGGCACGGCGATCGAATCCATTCGGTCCGGAAAACAGATCATGACGGACGCCGTCGTGGGTATGCTCCTTGTGCTGGGCGCGTACCTCATTCTTTCGACGATCAACCCGGCAACGGTAAGCCTCAACGCGCTCACCGTCACGCCCGTGGAACCGATCCCCCTGGATTACATGGCCGGGAACAGGAATGCCCCCGGCACACTCGCAGAAGTGGGCGTCCTGCCCGGCAACGCCTGTACGCGGCAAATGAGCGACGAAAAAACAAACGAACAAGGGGAGGTGATCAGAGCTCCACAAGCCGCCGGTGGCAACAGGTGCGCCACGAATTTAAATATCCCGGTGAACTGCCCAACACGAGGAAAGGGCAAATATGGGATCAAAGGACTCACTCCGGAGGTACTTAAAAAATACCTTGAGGAGCAGTCGAGAACCGGAATCCCTGCAGGCGTGATCATCGCCAACATGCTGACGGAATCTTGGAATTCCTGCATCATTGCGAATTTATTCGGCGACCCGACGAAGTGTGGGAAAGCTGATTACATCAAGTATTACAACTACGGAGGTATCGGTTGCCCACAAAAGAAGGGCGCGACGACATGTGCACACCAAGCCTTCCCGCAACCTCTCATCAAAAAGAACTGTGCGAAAGATGCCGCACTTAGCAAGCAATATAAAGGGAAACCGGCAGAAGAGTGGCCGTCCAAATGCCGTAACACAAAAACAACGTGTGAACAGGTGGATTTCAACAAGTACAGCGCGGCGTGCAAAGCCGGCTGTGCGGCAGGGCCCGCGGGCGTTCAGTGCGGAGAAGGTTGCTACCCCCAACCTTCCTACGCACAATTCGGAGGATCCCCGTTTCCGTCCGTTCAGTGCAGTCGCATTTTTAAGAATGCTTCGGATTTCCTCACAGCGCATCTCTCGTTTGTCAATAAGTGCCTGCCGTTCAATGACAGCGTGTATAAATTCGCCTACTGCATCGGCGTCAGTACGTATGCCGGCGCCCCCGAGAAGGGCGAGATCCTCGCCAGCATCATCGAGCAAAACTGTTTGTGCGGCGACAATGATTCGTATAGCTGCAAACGCGATCTTGAACTTGAGAAGAATGTCACCAAGGGGGTGATTAGGAAAAAAAACCTGTACAAACTCGCGACCCAAGACGAGGTGATCCGTGTCTTTGAGGGAATTCTTCAACCGAGTACTGGTGGAGAATCGCGGACGGAAGAAAGCATTGAAGCGGCTGCCGAAAAGAGCACGAGTACGGTTGAGCAAGTCGTCGCACCACCTCCACCGAAACCACCTGTATCGACAACGACACAACCGTTTGGGACCGGCTTACCGCCAATGCCGAATGCACCCATCATCCCGGACTTAAACGTCAAGATCCCCGGACTCACGTTCGGCTCTGATACAGGCGCTCTGCTCGCGCAATACATTTCCACGGCGTACATCTATCTCATTTCTGTTTCCACCGTTATTGCCAGCATCATGTTCACGTTCGGCGCATTCCTCTACCTCTTGGGCACCGCCATCACACAGATCCAGTCGGGCAAACGCATCATGACCGATGCAGTGGTCGGTCTGCTCCTCGTCCTCGGTGCACATCTCATTCTGCGAACGGTGAATCCCTCGACCATAAAACTCGAAAGTCTCAATATCGCTTCCGTGGGAATTGAATACCCGGCACCGACGATCGAGGAGCAGGCGGCCCCGGGACCGCAGGTGGTAGTGCCGAGCGGAGGGGCTGCACCCACGGGGGTGAATTCACCGGGATGCGACACGAAGGGGAAGAGAACGCTCATGATTCCGTTCCCGTTCCAACCACAGGCCGCACCACCGAACACATGGAAGCCCCAATGGGGGAATATCCTGATCTCACCGGGCGCCATTGATTGCCCGGGGGCCTATCCGTTCATTTATTTCTTCCATGGAAATACCGGTGATAATCCGGGAAAGAATGGGCTCGTCGCACAAAACGGAGCAGTCACGAGCTTCAAGCTCGTGTTAAACCATGACGGACCGGCGTCGAAACTGCCGGACCATTACCCCATCATCATGGTGGTCCCCTTCTCGAAGGGATCAAGCGAAACGCTTTTCCAAGGATTCAATTTCGACGAGCTCCGTTCTGCCGTCAGGAATACGCTCAAAGCGAATCCGGCCACGCAAGGGATTGAGATCGCCTCCGAGTCGGTGATGGGCCACAGCGGAGCAGGGTGTAACTCCCTCGCGTGGGGTCAAGAAGTGACCAAACAAAAACTCTATATGATCGGGTACGCGGACACATGTTTTGCGCGGAATGGAATCGATAAGAACCACGCGCCAGAAAAAATCATCGCGGACGTGAGCATCATGGACAATGCACCGAAGGGCAGCGGCTGGGAAGTCTTTGTGAAAGATCATGAAATGACGATTAAAAACGGGAATAATTGTCGGCTGAAATATCCGTCTGCCGTACCCATTGAGCTCTGCGCTGAACATCCAACAAAAGATTGGTTCTTTTTCAAGGACAAGGCGAGGAATCATGGATTCCCAATTACTCTCAATCTGATGTTTGCGCTCGAGAATTGGTTCAAGAAATAGAGTGAGATGATTTGATGCCCGGGTCAAGACGTGGAAAGATGGTCCGCATGTCGAAATCGAAGCAGCTCTACCACTGCACGGCCTGTGGCGCGCAGTTTCTCCGCTGGACCGGACGATGCACCGACTGCGGGAAGTGGAGCACGGTCGTGGAGGCGGGCGGCGGTGACGAAGATGCGCGGCCGTCGCGGACTGCGGACGCGAAGCCGGGCAAGGTCCGGCCGTTCTCGTCTGTCACGTCCGAGACCGCAGCGGTGCGACGCTCGAGCGGCCACGCGGATCTGGACCGCGTGCTCGCCGGAGGCTTCGTGCCCGGGAGCGTGACCTTGCTCGGCGGCGAACCGGGCATCGGGAAGTCCACGCTCCTCGCGCAGTGCGCCATCGCGCTCGCGGAGACGAAATCGCGCGTCCTGTACGTAACCGGCGAAGAATCGCCCTCACAGGTCGCGCTCCGGCTTCGTCGGATGACCGCGACGATTCCCGAGACGCTGACGTTCCTGGACGCGACGGACGCGTCCGTGGTCGCGGCTACGGTGCGGGACGAGAAGCCGGACCTCACGATAGTAGACTCCATCCAGGCCATGCGGCTCGCGGACGTGACCGGAGAGGCGGGGAACGTGACGCAGGTGAAAGCGAGCGCCGCTACGATCACGGAAGCCGCGAAAGCCGCGAACGTCCCGGTCGTGCTCGCGGGTCAGGTCACGAAAGAAGGCGACTTGGCCGGTCCGAGACTCCTCGAGCATCTCGTGGACACCGTGCTCATGCTCGAAGGCGACACGTCCGGACGCTTTCGACTGCTTCGCGCGCAAAAGCATCGCTTCGGACCGACCGACGAGGTCGCGGTGCTCTCGATGACGGAGAAAGGACTCACGTCCGTGGACGATCCTTCGGCCGAACTCCTGCGAGACAGGCCCGCGCACGTGGCGGGCTCGGTCGTGACCTGTCTCATGGAGGGACACCGCCCGATCCTGATCGAACTCCAGGCGCTCGTGAGTCACGCCGGGTACGGCACGCCGGTGAGACGCGCGACCGGCATTGATACGAGTAGGCTCGGACTTTTGATCGCCGTGCTCGCGAGACGAGCGGGACTCAAGATTTTAGACAAAGACGTATATGCGAACGCGGCCGGAGGTCTGGACGCGAAAGAACCCGCCACCGACCTCGCCCTCTGTCTCGCAATCGCGTCAGCGGTGAGCGACATGCCCGTGGACGCGAAAACGGTCGCAGCCGGCGAAGTCGGGCTCGGCGGCGAGATCCGCCCCATCCCCTTCCCCGAGTTGAGGACGAAAGAAGCCGCGCGTCACGGGTTTACGACCATTATCCTGCCCCGCGGTTCGAAGACGCGACCGGTGGACGGCCTCACTATCATCGAAGCGGGAACCGTGAGAGAAGCAATCCTTAAAGTGTCATCCCGACCGTAGCCCCGTCCGACGGGGCGGAGTGGAGGGACCCCTTTATCGTAAAAAATATCCAGGCATTGGATGCCTCGCATCTCGTAAGGAAAAGGGGTCCCTCGATTCGGTGCGTCGAACGCACCTCACTCGGGATGACACGTGTGAGGAGTGCGGCGACCTCGGTCGGGATGACGGGTCATTCAGCGATGCGCCGCACCCACGGCCTGCGAGACGTTCGTATACCCGTCTCGTTTCAACAATCGGACGAGTCCTTGGTTGATCTCGCTTACGACTTGCGGCCCGCGGTAGATCATCCCCGTGATCATCTGGATTAGCGACGCTCCCAGACGTATTTTTTCGTACGCGTCTTCGGCCGTGAACACGCCGCCGCAGCCGACTATGACCGCGCGGCCGTTGAGACGCCGATAACAGTGGCTGATGAGGGCGTTCGCCAGGAGTTCCGTGGGTTTGCCGCTCAAACCGCCCTTGGTCGGAACATCGCGTTCGATGACGCGCGGATTCTCGCGTCGTTTGGTCAAATTGGAGCAGATGTAGCCGTCCACGCGATGGCTGGTTGACACGTCGAGCAGCGCATCGAGCTCGCCCGGCGCGAGATCGGCCGGGAGCTTCAGGAAAACCGGTTTCGTCGGGGCGAGACGATCAATTGCCGCGAGCAGGAGATCCAGCTTCCCTGGGTCCGTGAATGGCTCGCCGCCGAACGCGTTCGGACAGCTGATGTTGACGGTGACGTACCCCGCGACGTCATGGACGGTCCGGAACGCCTTCACGTAATCCGCGATTCCGGCCGCCGTCTCCACGGTCGCCGGGCTGTTGGTCTTCGCGACGCTAATCCCGACCGGGATGCGGAACCGGCGTCCTGTCAGACGCGCCGCGATCGCCTCGCACCCGTCGTTCTTCAGTCCGTAGTACACCAGGAGCGACTGCGATGCAGGAAGTCGCCACAACCGAGGTTTCGGGTTCCCTTCGCACGGTTCGCCCGTCACCGACCCGATTTCCGCGAATCCGAACCCCACGTCAGGAAGGATGTCCGTGAGCTCGGCGTTCTTGTCGAATCCGGCGGCCAGGCCGATGGGATTCACGAAGCGCAGACCAAACATCGTCTGTTCGAGACTCGGATGCGCGTATGAAAAGAGGACGCGCGCGAGGCGGCGCGTGGCGGCATGGCGACCCATGCAGGCTCCCGTGGCGGTCATCAGGTCATGGACGCGTTCCGGATCGCGGGCGAAGAACAGGGGCTTCAAAACGCGCCGGTACGCGCCGCCGATGATCCGGTTCCGAATTGTGACCGTCCGTTCGTAGTCCATCGTCATTCACGGTGGCTCGTTTCGCGCACGGACGCAACCCGCGCGGCGAGCAGAGGCGACTTCGCGAGGTCAGGGTCGTTTTGTAAGAGAGACTCCGCCGCCTCGCGCGCGAGCGTCATGAGCTCGAGGTCGGTTGACCGCGCGGCGCGGAAGATGTCGCGGCCGGACTGCTGCGTGCCGAGCACGTTGCCGGACCCGCGCAGCTTCATGTCTTCCTCGGCGATCACAAACCCGTCGTTCGTGCGTTCCAGGACCGTCAAACGGTCTACGGCATCGCCCTCGGCGTCAGTCAAGAGAAAGCAGAACGAAGGATGTGACGATCGGCCCACGCGGCCGCGCAACTGGTGCAGCTGGGCCAGACCAAAGCGTTCGGCGCCTTCGATCAACATCACGGTCGCTTCCGGCACGTCCACGCCCACCTCGACGACCGTGGTGGCGACCAGGACGTCGAGTAACCCTTCGACGAACGACGACATGACCCCGTCTTTGTCGGCGTTGGACAAGCGACCGTGGAGCAATCCGATGCGCAATCCACGGAGCGGTCCTGCCGCGAGCCGCTTCGCCTCGTCCGTTGCGGATTTCACGCCCAGACGGTCGGACGGGTCGATGAGCGGACAGACCACGAACGCGCGGTGGCCTGCCGCGACTTCACGACGGACGAGATCATAGGCCGGGAGCCTGCCCTGAGCGAAGTCGAGGGGACGGCCCTCGCCGACCAGGACGCGCGTCGTGATCGGGAGACGACCGGACGGTTTCTGCCGGATCACGGACACGTCCAGGTCACCGTAGAAGGTCAGCGCGAGAGACCGGGGGATGGGCGTGGCGGTCATGGAGAGCAGGTGCGGGACTTTGCCGTCCGGACGCGTGGCGACGGACAGCGCCTCGCGTTGCGCGACGCCAAAACGATGCTGTTCATCTACGACCGCGAGCGCCGTGTCCGGCGGGAGCATGCTTCGCTCGAGGAGCGCATGCGTGCCAAGGACGACGAGGCGCCCGCGAAGAACGCGCTCGCGAGCCTGTTTGAGATTGAAGACGGTTTTCTCTCCCCCTTCCCACAGCGTCTTCTCCGACGACGTGAGGAGGAGCACAGGCGTCCCTTCGACTTGTAAAAAGCGGCGAACGGACGAGGCGTGCTGTTTCGCGAGGAGCTCGGTCGGCGCCATCATCACAGCCGACTGGTCGGACCGGGAGGCCATGGCCATGAGAAACGCCGCAACGACCGTCTTCCCGCTACCGACGTCTCCCTGCAGGAGACGGCGCATGGGTCGGGTAAGCGTCATGTCTTGGAAGGACGCCCATGCGGCCTTTTTCTGGTCAGGCGTGAGCGGGAACGGCAGGTGAGACACGAACTTCTTCGCGAACGCTTCATCGAACGGCACGGCGGGTGCACCCGCTTCGTCCGCATCGTGTCGCGCAGACCCGAGCGCGAGGCGGTATACCAGGATCTCGTCGAACGCGAGTCGTCGCCTCCCCTCTTCTGCGTCGTCGAGGCTCGTTGGACGGTGGACCGAGCGGTACGCGTCCAAGAGCGGCGCGACGCGGGCGCGCGAACGAACGTCTTCCGGTATCGGATCGGGCGCGTCGTCCACGTCTTCGACAATCCGCGCCATGAGCTCGCGCATGGTCTTCTGCGCCACGGACCCCGTGAGCGGGTAGACGGGCGCGATCGTCCCGGCGGCGACGAGCGGTGAATCTGTCGCCTCCCAGATGGGATTCGCCATCTGGCTCCCGAATTTTGGTTTCGCGGTGATCGTCCCGGAGACGAAGATCTCACGGCCGGGTTTCAGTTCATCGAGCAGCCACGGCTGGTTGAACCACACGACCGCGAGCGAGCCGGTCGCGTCTTCCAGGAGTCCCCGGATGATCGTGATGCGGCGACGGAACCCGGGTTGTTTCTTGAGTTGTTTGACCGTGACCTTGATCGTGACCGGTTCATTCCGCGGCGCCGCCCGGATGGAGACGGTGTTCGAGTAGTCGTCGTACCGGCGCGGGGTGATCTCAAGCAGGTCGCCGACCGTTTCTGCTCCTAAAGACTTGATGGCACGCTTCTGCGCCATGTTCAGGCCGCCGAGACCGGCGACGGGATCGGATGGACGCAGCATGAGCCGTGAACGACTTACGACGTCTTGATCGTGTCTTCGTATTCCGGAAAGTAGTATGAAATCTGTTCGAGGTTGAATTTCGGCAGGATGGAATCTTGCGACTCGTGTGTCAGGAGAAAGACGAACGACCGCTCGATCAGTTTCTCCGGCGTCTCTTTCCCGTTCGTCAGCTCCTGGTAGTAGGACTGGTCGAGGTCCACCTCGTGGGCAGACGCCGAACCGTCCGACACGCGGACGGTATATGTCGAACGCGTCCCGTCTCTCCCTTTCAGGCTGACCGTGATCTTGGACATGCGCGCTTGATGCGAGGAGGGTAACAAAAATGGACTGGATTAACAAACGACCCGCTGTTAGGCGGGACGTCGTGTGGCGGAGAGGGTGAGATTCGAACTCACGGTACCATTTCTGGTACGACGGATTTCAAGTCCGTTGCTTTAGACCGCTCAGCCACCTCTCCATGTTTGTGCCGAAGAATATCACAAAACCGCGTTTCAATCAAGCCCACGGCCCTACATAAAAACCCGCATCGTCTGCGGGTTTTTATGATCTGCCGCATTACGCGCGCTTGACGTTGACCGCGTTCTTCCCTTTCTCGGAGTCTTCGACGTCGAAGCTCACCTTGTCGCCTTCCTGAACCTGTTCGAACGACACGCCGACCAGGGAATTTTTGTGGAAGAAGAGATCTTTCTCACCTTCTGCCTGGCCGTCTACCTTAATGAACCCAAACCCCTTATCTGTCTTTTTCTGAACGATACCATTGCTCATACACGCAATACGTTACGAATAAAGTTGAGACACGATTGTAGCTGTTTTTCAAGAAAAAGTCAACAACAACGTGATCTAGAGCTGTATTGTCCCGGTTGTTGAATCAGACGGCATGTCGATCGTGGACGTAGCCTGCGGCGGAGACAGGAGTTCTCCGAGCTGCTCAAGCGTGATTGCGTTCGCCGGCGCTTCGATCACCGAACCGGTGTCGTGCGCGAGCGACATACCGCCCGTGTACGTGACGGTCGTGGTGGACGTGTTGCGGCACGTTCGACGGTTCGTGGTGTAATTGGTGGTACACGTCTGGTTGGGTGCCGAGTAGCGGCCGCCGAATTCGAAGCGCTTCAACGTCTGCGCCTGTTCGTCCAGGACGGCGACGAACTGCATCCCCGCGAGTACTTTACGGAACTTCGCGAACTGCTTGTTCAGGGTCTGGATCTTTTCACGACGGAGGGGATCGGTCTTCGCGATCGCGCGCAATTCGGTGTTGTAGATTTCCGTCACCACGCGCGGATTCAGGCGCACACGTACACGCAACGTCGCTCCACCGTCCATGGTCTCGCGTTTCTCAATGCGCTGGACCAGGAATATCTGCATCTTCATGAGCTGCTTCAATTTCTCATCCGTCAACCGGTCTGCCGAACCGACACTTAGTGATGTGACCGGTGAAAGCGTACCGGCCAAATCCTTCACCCCTTCCCTCCCTTTTAATTCAACCCATTGACCGATGAGTGCGGACGGGTTCATCCCTGCGAGGGTCAGATACACGAGGATGCGCTCCGGCATCGCTTCGATCCGGAAGTACGCCTTCTCACCCACCATCTTCCACTGGATCGCGAGTCCGCCGTCGATACTGAACGGCAGTTCCGCTTCTTCAGACGAACTATGCAGCTCAAATTGCTTCAGAACAAGCCGGCCCTCCATGAGCGGGTTCTCCTTGTCGCGGGACTGCGTTCGTTGCGTGAGACCGAGCTTGATGGTCCCGTACGTGCTCGGACGATCTTTCACGAGCGCTTTGTCGCTGAAATTGAGCGTGACCTCCCCGGCGGTCCAGAGCGGCACGTAGTCCATGGACTGTTTGAACGCCTGATTCAGGATCTGCTGGGTGGTTGCGGCGAACGCGGTGATCGGGACAGCGACGGTCACGCAGGCGATGACCGTGGCGATACAACGTGGAGAATGCATATTGAGCGATGATAACAGTGCTCAACGAATTTGGCGAATCGTGCTATCATACGCCCATATGAATCCGGAGCTCGCATCACAACTCGCCGAAGCGCAGGACGCGTTCGTATGGGAAACGCACGCGTATGAACGCCACGAGCGAGGTCCACGCTGGTACGTAATCATGAGCCTGGTCGCGCTCCTCTTCGTCGGCTATTCGGTGTGGACCGCGAACTTCCTGTTCGCATTTCTGATCCTCCTCGCGGCCATCGTCCTCATCCTCGCGGGGAACGAGCACCCGTCGAAAGCGCTCGTGCAGGTCGGTCATAACGGCATCGTATGGGAGGGAGAATTCGTGCCCTTCGACAAAATCAAACACTTCGCCATCGTCTACCAGCCGCCACACGTGAAGGTGCTCTACATCACGCCAAAAAGTTTTTTTCTTCCGCGTCTCCGCATCCCGCTCGGCGAACAGAATCCCATCGAACTTCGCGACCATTTTAAGCAGTACGTGTTCGAGGATCTCGCCTTGCGGGATGAGCATGCCTCTGATATGCTCGCGCGGCTATTTCGTCTCTGAGACGAGTCTGAGACGAGCACGCGGCCATAGCTCAGCTGGATAGAGCGCTTCCCTGCGAAGGAAGAGGTCGGACGTTCGAATCGTCCTGGTCGCACCATCACAAAAAACCGCCTGACGCGGTTTTTTGTTATGGCGGAGAGGGAGGGATTCGAACCCTCGCGGGGCTTTTGACCCCCTAGGAGATTAGCAATCTCCCCCCTTCAACCACTTGGGTACCTCTCCGTGTTTCAGGGTGTGCCGAGGATAGCGGAAAGTCGTGTTTGAATCAATGCTATTTCCCCACCGCCAATGTCGCGAGGTAGACGCGAGGCGCGCCTGCCTGCATCAAGATCTGTGCCGCCTCCCCTGCCGTTGATCCGGTCGTGACCACATCATCCACGAGGAGGACGGGGCCGACGACCCGGCGCGTCGCCACGAACGTACCGCTGATGTTCGCCTGACGCAGACGACCGTCGTGCGTCAGGTCGGCCTGGGCAAACGTGGACGGACGGCGCGCAAGCAGGGCGGACCTGTTGCCCGGGATGTTCCACGCCACGCGCATCCGCTCCGCGATCCACGCGGCCTGGTTGAATCCACGGTGACGTTCGCGCCCGGGCGCGAGCGGCATGGGTTGGATCGCGATCGTCGTCTCCCCTGCCCAGGGGAATGACGCGGACCAGTCGCGCAGATACGACTCCAAATCCGCGCCAACCGCAGTCATCCCCTGGAACTTCAGTTCCGCGATGAGACGTCGCAGAGGCCGCGAGTGGTAGAAACCGGTCGAGACAACTCCGGCGAACGGAAGTGTGCCGTTGCAGACATGACGTAGGTCCGTGGCGAGACATCGTGAACACGGACGGTTTGTGAGTCGTTCGACAGCGCCTCGACATGAGGCGCACCACCAGTCGCCGGAGCGTCTGCACGCGACACAACGAGGAGGATAGAGTGTATCCAAAACACGACCTGCGAAACGTCTCATGATTCGAACGGGCATATCCATTCAGTGACGGTTTTCAGACCGACGGTCAAGTACCAAAAACGTCCCGAAAAATGGGACGTTTTTGATTGGGGATAATCCCTACGGCGTAAAAGGCTTCGTCGAATACCCACTCCCGATCCACGTGTCTCCCGACTTCGTGAATGTGACGGTTGACTCGAGGTAGACGGTGGACGTGTTGTCCCCTTCCCGCACCTGTACTTGCAGCTGGACTGCGACCTTGAACGTGGGACCGGTGATCGTGTCGCTTTCGGGCGTCTCGAGCAGACGGCGCGCGATCGTGAAGTACGTGGGATCCGTGACGGGGTATTTCTTCCGGAGGTCGGCCTTCATGGACCGGAACGCGTCCGCGAGTGCAGGCGACACGTCAATCGCCGCGTCGTCCAGGTTACTGAACCCGTTCGCGCTCGAACCGCTCTCCACGCGCTCGGACAGAATACCGGCGCGGCTCGAGAGTGACGCGATCTGTTCGGCATCCGGATTTGCGGACGGACGAGGGATGAACGTGGCGACCCCGGGGGCGGTCGGCGCTCCGGTCGGCGTGGCTCCTCCAGGTTGCGACGTCCCGGGCTGGACGACCGGTGGCGTGAGCGAACTTGGGAGGATCGGTGGTTGAACGACGGACTTCGCCGGAAACAGCGGTGCGAGCGTCGGCAACACGATCAACCATACGACCAAACCAAACAGGATGATCGCACCGACGATGAAGAGGATGAATTTTGTTCGGCGATCCATAGTTAGGTGGGTTTCCCGGCCTGTTCAAGACTTTCTTGGAATTCTTTTCTGGCTTGCTCGATTTGTAAGAGTTGCTTCGGATCGGTCGTGACGATCTGGTCCTCGGTATAGGAAGCGACGATCTGGATGGCCGCGTGCTTCTGGCCTGCGAAGAAAATTCCCTCTCCGCGTCCGCTCTCGAGCAGGAGGTACTTCTCCGACTGCGTGAGGAGGAACGTCTTCGCGATGAGGTCGATGGCGGCCGGGCTCTGGCGGAGCAGGAGCTGCATGGCGGAGTTCGTCACGATCGCCTGGCCGTATGGCGAAGTCAGGAAGTCGTTCACGTCCTGCGTGATCGTGGTGATCCCCAGGTAATACTTCCGGCAGCGCTTCACGAGCGCGAAGATGAACTTGGCCGAGTCTTCGTGCTGCATGAGCCACCATGCTTCGTCGATGGCGAGCACGCGCTTCTTGCGCTCGGAGCGTACCACGTTCCAGATGTAATTCACGATGGTGTAAATCGCCATGGGACGGAGTTCGTCTTCCAGGTCGCGGACGCTGAAGGTGACCAGGATGTTGTCCATTTTGACCGTCGTCGGCGAGTTCAGGAGCCCGGAGAACGTCCCTTCGGTGTACTTCTTCAGACGGATCACGAGGTCGCCCGTCCCTTCCATCCCTTCCAGAATGTCCTGGAAGTCCTGGAGAATCGGCGGCTCGACCGTGGAGAGGTCCGCGCCCGGCACGATATCTTTCTTCGCGTACGTCTCGAGGAGCGCGCGGTCGAGGATCGAGTCTTCCGCGACGGTCAACTTGCCCAGCATGAGACGCAGGAGACCCTTCTGCGTGATGACCGCGCTCCGGATAATGTCCTCGACCGAGACTGCTTCTCCGGTGGGCCGCGGCAGGTCGAACGGGTTGATCTTGGCGGAACTCGCGAGCGAGATGTTAATGTAGGTCCCGCCCACAGCGTCGGACAGGTGCTTGTATTCCATCTCCGGGTCGATCACGATAATCTCCGTGCCGAGCATGAGCGACCGCAGGATCTCGAGTTTGACGGCGTATGACTTGCCCGCGCCGGACGTGGCGAAGATTACCGCGTTCGCGTTCTGGAGCGAGAACCGGTCGAAGAGGATGAGCGAGTTGTTGTGACGGTTTACGCCGTACAGGATGCCGTTGTCGCTCGAGAGTTCCGCGGACGTGAATGGGAAAGAGGACGCGATGGGCGACGTGCTCATGTTGAAGGTGATCATGAGCTCATCGTTCCCGATGGGGAGCGTGGAGTTGAACCCCTGCTCTGCCTGATAGTACGCGCGCTTCGTGTAGATCAGCATGGACCCGAACGTCGTCTCGACTGTGCGCGTGAGCCGTTCAAGCTGCTCCGGGTCGGTCGAGTAGAACGTGCAGTAGAACGCAAACTGGAAGAAGTGCTCGATCCCCTGAGTCAGGTCGTCGCGCAGCTGTTCGATGTCGCGGAGCGCGGTCTCCGCGATGGGATCGCGCGGTTTGCCGCTCTGCGCGTCCATCTGGATCTGCGCTTCCACGATGCCGACCTTGCGTTTCAATTCCTTCAGGATCACGTCCGCCTTGATGGGGTAGAAGAACATCGCGATGTCCATCTGCGCGGACAGGTTGATGATGGGCGACGCCCAGCCCACGGTGACGTAGCGCGGGTAGGTAATGATGAAAAGCGTGCGGCAGTACGTGTCGCCGAACCGGACGAACGACGGCTCAACCTTCATGGATGAGGGTGAGATCAGGTCCTTGATCGAGGCGACGCCTTTCCGGTAGACGCGTTCCTCCTCCAGAGCGACCCTTTCTTCTGCGAGCTTCTTCTTCAGTTCTTCTTTCGCCACCGGTTTCGTGTACCCAACGCCCCCGGCCGTGAGGGCCGAGGCATCAAATCCTTTCTTTTTGACGTCAATAGCCATACGATTAGCCTTCCAATTGGAACTTGTTTACATCCTGCATGCGCTGGCTCTCGAACAACTCCGGATTGTACACGGTGTAGAAGAGTTCGATGAGCGACTGGGTGTCGAGGAGCGCGGCGTTCAGCGACATGGACTGGAGTCCGCCGATGACCGTGTTGACCCGGAGCATCAGGTTCCGGCGCTGCTCCTGGAACCGGGCTTCGGAGAGCCGGATCGCCACGGCCGGCGTCATGACTTCCGTGAGCCGACTGAAGAAGTTCCGCTTCTGGGATTCGCTCGCGGGATCGAGGGGCACCACCACGTAGAACCGTTTCTGCATGATGTCGCCGAGCTGGACGAGCTGCGCCACGTACTCGCGGTAGTCGGCGATCTGCGCGCGCAACAGGTCGTTCGTCTGCGTCTTCTGGGCGTCCAGGAGCGACCGAAGATATGTATCGATGTTCATCCGACGGCTCTGAATCACGATCTGGATCGGAAAATCAATGGAGTTCAGGAATCCCATGTACGCCTGCACGATGGCGTTCTGTTCGTCCACGTTTTTGAGCGCGAAGTTGATGCTCGACACGAGGAGCACGCCGCGGATCGTGCCGTCCTTCATGATCACGATGTCCTCCTTGATCTCGGCGATATCAAGGTAGCGCTGGCTCGGCACACCCGGTTTTGCTCCTGCGAGTTTCTTGCTCTGCATACGTCAGGTCTCGTCTTGTTCAGGGACGTAGACGCCGCCCGTGTTCACGATGAGGGACAGGTCGCGCAATCGCGTGCTCCCAGGCCGTTCCTTGCGCACGGGGCCGGCTGCCGCCGGCGCGACCGTCTGCGGCTTAATGAACGACCGGAGTTCCGCATCCAGCGGATTCTTGTCCCACACGCGGAGCGCGGGGCGCATGACGGTCTGCAGGAGGTTCAGGAAAAAGATGTGGAACGGCTGGCCGTTCACCTTCACGAACCCGAAGAGGCCCACGATGGCGACCGTGACGACGGCCGACAGGATGAAGTACGGGAGCGTGAGGATCCGGAACTCGAGGAAGATCGCGAAGAACCCGCCGAGCGACAGGATGAACTGCCGTACCGTAATCGGACCGAGAATTTTATCCTCGTTCTCAATGAACTGCGGAACGATGAATTTATCGGGCATTGGGAAGGGCTCGTGGTGCGTGGTCCAGACCACGGACCACGGACTACGGACCATCTTACCTTGAAAACGCGACCTATGGGAGTTAAAGCCTTAATTTTCCATTGAGTTCCACAATCGCCGCCAGTTCTTCCGATGTCATGACGTTCTCGCCGGCCGCCCGCTTCTTCTCAACCAGTGCATTCACGGGGGTTCCGGAGCCGAACGCTTCCGCGACGAGACTCACGTACGCCTTCTGGAGCGCGCTCCCCTGCCACGCCTGGATCGCCTGCACCCGGCGTTCGAACGACTCTTGGGCGAGAAGCTCGACTTTTTGGAGCATGCGCTTCGCCGCGTCCGCGGGCGTCTTCCCTAACCGTCGGAAGGTCGCGAGCGTGATATCCGCGATCTCCTGAACCGGTCCGGACAAACGCGGGTGGACAACCTGCACGTCATCCATGCGCGGGCGCGGTTGCGCCGCCGTCGCCTCCGCAGCTTTGGCCGTCTCCGCGCTGACTTTCACGACTGGTTTGAACGCCGGCGTCGGCGGTGGGACCGGAGGGGACGGCTTCACAGGAACCAGCTCCCCAAACGCCGCCTTTTCTTTCTTCTCTTCCTTGACGTCGATCGGATGAATCTGAATCGGCGTCGTGAGGCCCTGCGCGATGATGCGCATCTTTTCGACCATCTTCTTCTGCTCCTCATCGGCCAGACTCTTCACCTTCACCTTCTCCTCGAACCACCGCGCATGTTCCTCGGCCTCGCGTTTCTTCCGTTCCAGAATCTTGCGCTCCTGATCCTTGAGCTGGACGCCTAGTTTCTCCTTCTCTTCCTGCCCGATAATGCCATGGAACTCTTTGTACCCCTCCTCGATTTGTTCCGAGACTTTCTCCGCATCCTTCCGTTCAAGCCCGACGCCGCCCACTTTCGCGTCGCGCATGAGCTTCATGAGCACTTCGTTCCTGCTCCGCACGTCGCGCAGCCGCGTGGACACGATATTCTCGAGACGCTTCAGCAGGTACTCGTCCGCCGGTTTCGACGACAATCGTTTCAGAATCGTCTCGGTCGAGAGCGCAAGCACGCTCGCCGTGTCGCGCACGGGCTGGGGCATCTTGCCCTTGATCGCGGCGATCTCCTCCCCGTCCTCATCCGGCTCCCGGTTCCCGGTTCCCGGTTCCCGGACCTCTGCCTTCGCCCGCATGTCCCCCGCAAGCCACACGGAGTAGTCGTCTTCGGTCATGACCTTCGCACGTTTCAAAATGTCATTCACCGCGTCCATGGCAGCCCCCGCCTGTTCTTTCGTGAGACCGAGCCCGCCGAAATCAGCCGGACGCGCGAGTTGTTCCTCGATTTGCGCGTCGATCCGGATCCCCTTCACCTTGCTCATGATGAGATCGCGGAGCCGCTCGCGTACAGCGCCCTGGATGTTGATTTCCGCCATGCGCGCGACTTCTCCCGCGGCCCCGCCGTACGTGAGCGGCTTCGTGTAGACCGCGTAGTACGGAACGGACGGGAAGTAAATTTTTTCCTCGCGTGAAACGGTCTGTGCGGACGGAACGAGCGCGTCTCCCCACGGCATGAACCGTTCTGCGATGAGCCGCGCGAGGAGTTCCTCCTTTTTCTTCGCGTCCATCTGCGGGAATTCGCTCCGGAGCGCGGCGACGTACTCTTTCAACGTGAGACTCTTGCCGAGCACCAGATGGTCCATCTCATTCAAAAACGTGAGGTCGTCCGCGGACAGATCGAACTTCTTCGCGACATCTTCCGTGACACTCGCGTAGTATTTCGACGTGAGGAACGCGATCGCTTCGTTCGAGAGGTCGGGCAACACGACTTCTTCAACAGGCGCTGTCTCTGCGACAGCCGGACCACGGACGACGGACGACGGGCCCTGATCGGTCTTCACCGGCATCTCCATTGGAGGCGGCGGGGGCGCGACTGGTTTGGCCGCTGGAATCTGGATCGTCGCACTACGGACCACGGACCCCTCGACTGCGCTCGGGGCAGGCTTTGCACTTTCGGTCTTCCCTGCCGCCAGCGACGACGCCCTCGCGGCCCGCGCGTCCTTTGAGATGGTCGGGATCGCGGCACTGGGCGGCACGAGCGAACCCACCCCGCCGCTCGCGAGCGGCGGGGTGGAGGTCGCTGACGTGGCGGGTGCTGCCGGTATTAGTTCGGCCATACGTTACGTACGTCTACGAGGAGGCGGGACCTCCAGATCGGGAATTGTCGGAGAAGGTGGTGGGGGTGGAGGTGGCGACGGGGGCGTCGGTCGCGGACCTGGCGGCGGGACGTCCGGACGGCGGCGGGGAGGACCGCCGGGTCCGGCAGGAGCAATCGGGGGTGTCACGGCGCCGCGCAATTCCTGACGCGCGGCCGTTCGTTCGAGTCCCGCGACCCCGGCGGCCGTGCGGCCTTCAGGAGTCGCGAAACGACGGGTCGTCGCTCCCACCGCCGCGGCGCCTCCGGCTGCCGCGCCCGCGACCGCAGCGCCGCCAGCGACGACGCCTTTCCCGAAGCGCCGGGCCGCGGTCGCTCCACGCGCCGACATGTTTTTCTTGTACGCCTGGAGGGTAGGATCGGCATTCATGTCGAGACGTTTCGACATGGCGGACACGTCCGATTGCGTGAGTTCAACCCCGGACTCGGCGTTGATCGCGTCGAGCTGACGTTGGAACCCGCTCATGTCGCCGGATTTCTTGGCTTTTTCATAGTCACCGGTAATCTGACCCACGTCCATCTTGTTCGCGAGCTTCAAGTTCGCTTGAGCCAGGGTCTTTTCCGCGCGCGCGCCTTCCATGTCCACCACCTGCGCCATCTGCGTGACGCGGCGCTGCGCCGCCCGGTTCTGCGACCCCGTCGCATCGACGGCCGCCTTCCGCAGCCCGTCCGTGGACACCTTCTCAATGAACACGCTCCGCGCTTCGTTCCGACCGCCAGGATTCTGCTGGAGCAGGTCAAAGTCCATGTTCTGGACCACGCTCATGTCGAGCCGGCCTGCTTCCGCCGCGGTATTCACGTTCTGCATAGTCATGCTGAACGCCGCACGGTCCTGGTCGCTCGAAAACGTCCCCTTCTGGTCCACGCCGAACGCCTCGGTCATGGGCGCTCCGGCCGCCATCATGCCCTGCTGGACCTCGGCCATCCGCTCCGGGGGCGCTCCTTCCGCGCGCGCGCGCGCGAGCCGTTCCTTCGCCGCGTTGATCTCCGACTCGCGACGAATGGGCTTCTCCCACTCCTCGCCGCCGGCCGCGGCCGCTTTCTTCCCCGTGACGGCTTCACGCGCCGCCGCGACCTGCTCCGCCGACTGCGAGACATAACGCACCCTGCCGCCTTCTTCGACCCGCGCCATGTAAGCTCCGGCCATATTCGATGCGGCAAAAGCCTGATTCATGGTACTGATCGAAAGGGGCTGTCCGCCGGCCTGCGCCTCGGCGGCCAGCTCGGCATGCCGTTGTTTAATGAGTTCCGCACGCAAACCGCGGCCCTTGGCCAGCTTCTCGTAGTCTAAGCTAGTCTCATCGAGCGTACCGTCGGGTTTCAGCATGCGCTGGATTACGGCATCGGCCACGCGCGTATCCTTAAATGCTTCCGCCTTGACCGTGGTCGCCATCTCCTCCGGAGTCATGCCCATGAGACCGTGCCGCGCCTTTTCGAAATCTTCCCCTTGCAGCAGATCCGGTCGTTTCTCTTTCCACTCACGCACCTCCTTCAGCATGTCCTGGTCGCCGCGCGCGGTGGCAATCCCGTCCAAACGGCCCAATGCTGCACCCTGCTGGTCGCGTGCCTTTGACTGTGCATATGCCGCCAATGTCGCGCCTCCGAGACCTTTCGCTGTCCCCTCGGCCACAAACTGATCTTGAATCACCTTGGTCCCTTCCGGTGACATCTGCTGCTTCGCGAGCATCACGCCGGCTTCGCGGCTCTTCTCACCCAGCCCGCGGGATGCATTCGTGAGGTACTGCATACGTTGTGTCGCATCCATCCCGAACGTTGCGCCTTCCACGCGTTTCGCCGCCTCCGCACGTTCTCCCGCGCGTCCGCGACGCAACGCTGCGCCGGCTGTTCCCGCGCCGGCGGCAGTCGCGAGCCCTCCGATCACACCGCCCCGCGCCGCCACACCCTGGAGTCCTCGTCCGAGTCGCTCTCTCAATTCCAGTTTCCGTTCTGCGGCGCGACCGGCTCCGCGCGCCGCATACCCGGCCACGGCCGCCATACCCCCGTACGCGGCAAACTTCGTGGCGGCCATGCCGCCGGTTTGGATTTTGCCGACCGCGCCGCTCAAGAACGTCGATCCGATTTCCCCGGAGACGGCCACGGCCGCTTCAACGCCCATGAGGAGCATGATGAGCGCCACGAAATAGGTGGCAACGTCCTGCGTATTGCCGATCGCGGAACTGAAGTAGCTCACGGTCTCTTCTGATTTTGGCGCTTCAACGGTAAATCCGACGATGTCCCCGCCTTGGACCGTGGAAAGCGTGAGCCAGAGGAAGAAGGCCATGATGGGGCCGCCCGAGAGCATGGCGCCCAAGCGGCTCCAGTACTTATCACCCACGAGACTCACCTTCGAGGCGACCGGCGTTCCACTGAGCGCCGTCACGAAGAGCGCGGCAGGACTGAAGATGAGCGCGATCCAGAGCCCGACCACGCGCACGAGGAGGTACACGAGCATGATGAGGAGCATCACGATCGTGGTCCCCATGAAGAAGACGCCCAGGAACTCCGAGAGGACGATCTTGAGCAGCATCGAATCCTTGCTCGGAAACTCCGTTTGCTTTCCTTGGGCTTGATTCTGTACGTCCTGCGGATCAAACGTCATCATCTTGTCGAGCTTCAGGGCCTTTACGAAGTTGCCGGCCGCCGCTGCCTTAAACCCGTTCACGAACGTGAGCATCAGGATCTGCGAGAAGTCTATCAGGAGCCCGATCAGCTGTTTCGAGAAATTCACGAGCACGGCCATGAGGAGGAGCTTTGGGAGGATCTTCCGGTAGTCGAACTTCTTCCATTGGATGATCGTGGAGAACGCGGTCACGAGGAGCACCACGATGAAGAACATGTTCACCACGTCGCGCACGAGCGGCCACCCAGACATGACCGGGGCCGCGGTCACGAAACTGTTGTACTGGGCCACGTCCACCACCACGTTCGTGATGAGGAGCACGAGTTTGCCCATGAAGAACAGCACCCACTGCAAGATGAAGCTGACCGCGAGCATGATGTAGTTGATGAAGTCCTGCACGACCTCCGCTTTCACTCCGCCCGGCGCCATAATGCCAAGGACTGTCACAAACCCCACCGACGCGATCCAGGCTCGCTCGAGGCGACGTCGAACGTCCGCACCGACCCGTTCCGGGATGGTGGAGGGCATAATCTGGTACGGAGTGTAGCATAATTATAGGAACCACGCTAAGATTCCGTCGTTCATGGCAGGGCTATTGAAGGTGGATTTCCTGGGTGGTGAAGCCGAGCGGCGCGCCCGGCGCACGACCGCGTTCCTTGCGGTCGGTTTTAGCGTGGGGGTGGGGCTCTTGGCCGCGATCGGCGCCGGGGCGTCGTACCGGGCCGCGACCCTTGGGACGACCGTGTTCGAGGAAGTCGGAAACCTGCCTGTCATCGCCGAAATCCGGCGGCTCGCCTGGGGCGATGAGTCGGACGGAGAGAGCGTGACGCCGGACAACCGGCTCACGTTCCTGTTCCTCGGTATCGGCGGCGAGGGTCACGACGGCTCACAGCTCACGGACACGATCCTGGTGGCGTCCGTGGACTTGACGTCGAAAAAAATCGGAATCGTCTCGCTCCCCCGCGACCTCGCGTTCCCGCTGGGCGGCGGACGCTTCATGAAGATGAACGCGGTGAACGCCTACGCCGAGCAGTCGCACCCCGGGAATGGCGCACGGGACACGGCGGACGCGCTCGCCGAACTCTTTGCCGTCCGCATTGATCACGTGGTGCGCGTGGACTTCAGCGGGTTCGAAGCGTTCGTGGATGCCCTTGGCGGCATTGACGTGGACGTGGAGCGCTCGTTTACGGACAACGAGTACCCCACAGACGACTACAAGTGGAAAAGCGTGAGTTTCGAGAAAGGACGACAGCGCATGGACGGCGCGACGGCGCTCCAGTTCGTTCGGTCGCGACACGGGGGAAACGGAGAAGGCGGCGACTTCGCGCGCGCCGCGCGCCAGCAGAAGGTGCTCGTCGCGACGAAAGACAAGCTCATATCCAAGGGGACGTTCACGAATCCGCAGCGCGTCGTGAAGCTCTACGAAGCGGTCGCGAAAAACATCCAGACCGACCTCTCGCCCTGGGCTATCGTGAAGCTCGCCCCGTTCGCGCAGGGGTTCTCCAAAGACGACATCGCGAGTACGGTGCTGACGGACGGCCCGGAGGGCGAACTCACGCCCGCCAACGTGGAAGGCGCCTTCATGCTCTTCCCGAAGAAACAGGATTGGTCTGAAGTGCGCGAGATCGTCCGGGATCCGTTCAAAACAAAGGAGGAGCGACTCGCCACGTTCAAGCCGGAGTCGGACGTGCGGATCGAGATCAAGAACGGGACGTACCGGAACGGTTTCGCCGGACTCGTGAAGGACAAACTGTCGGGCATCGGGTACCAGGTGAGCACGGTCGGAAACGCCGCTTTCCGGGGCTACGAACGCACGGTCATCTTCGACCTCACGAACGGCGCGAAGCCGTCCGAACTCGCCCGGTTGAAGAAACTTCTGGACGCGAATGTCTCGACCACGCTCCCCTCCTGGCTCACCAATTCATCCACGAACGGCGCAGATCGCGCGGTCGTGGGTGAAGGCCTTCAACCGGAACAGGTGAACGCCACGAATACGGACTTCCTGATCGTCCTCGGTGATTCGAGTCTCGGAATCGTGGATACGCTCGCGACACAGTAGGACCATGAACGACCCGTTGCTGAAAAAATCAGACCTCCCGTCCGTCGTCATCGTCGGCCGCGCCAACGTGGGCAAATCCACGCTCTGGAACCGAATCGTGGAGGAACGACGGGCCATCGTGAGCCCGATCGCTCACACCACCCGCGACAGGAACATTGCGGTAGCGCGATGGCGTGGCAGGGTGTTCGAAATGATTGATACGGGAGGGTTGGACGTCGAAGACGACGAAATTGGACGCGGGATTCAACGCCAGGCCGAACGCGCGATCAAAGGCGCGGACGCGGTGATCTTCCTCGTGGACGGCCAGACCGGCGTGGTGGACGAAGACCGGACGCTCGCGAAGCTCGTCAAAAGACTGAACAAAAATGTAGTGCTCGCCGTGAATAAAATCGACAAGCCGCGCGACGACGCGCAGGCGCACGAACGCGCCATCTACGGGCTCGGCCTGGGCGACCCGGAACCCATCAGCGCCGCCACCGGCAAACGCGTCGGCGACTTGCTCGACATCGTCTTCTCCAAACTCCCGACCGCGAGTACACAGGACGGACGGGACGAACAGGACGGACGGGGTCCGACCCCGTCGTCCCGTCGTCCCGTCGTCCAGTCGTCCAGTCCGCCACTGCGTCTTGTGCTGATGGGCCGCCCCAACGTCGGCAAAAGTTCCCTCGTGAACGCGATCCTGGGCGAAGAGCGCGTGATCGTGTCCCCTGTCGCGCATACGACTCGTGAGCCGCAGGACACGCCGTTTTCGTACCGCGACCGCGAGATGGTCCTGGTCGACACGGCCGGCATGCGCAAACGCGCGCGCGTGGAACGCGGCATTGAGGAGGAAGGTCTGGACCGGAACCGCGACGCACTCGCCAAGGCGGACATCGCTTTCCTCGTGTTCGACGCCACAGAAGACCCGCAGAGCCAGGACAAGCGGCTCGCCGGACTCATGGAATACGCGAACAAGGGGCTCGTCCTGGTCGCAAACAAGTGGGACCTCGTGGAATCGAAAACGACTGCGTCGACCGACGAGTACGAATCGCTCATCCGCCAGGCGTTCCCGTTCCTCGACTGGGCGCCGCTCGTGTTCGTGAGCGCGAAGGCGGGCCTGCGCGCGAAGACCCTTCTCGACCTCGCCCTCCGCGTGGAAGACGAACGGAACCGGATCATTGAGTACAACGCGCTGAACAAATTCCTGAAGACGGTACTGAAACAAAAGCGACCACTCGCGTCGTACGGCCCAAAGTCGCCTTACATCCACGATGTAGCGCAGGTGGCGTCGGCGCCACCCGTGTTCCTCATCACCATCCGCGGCGAAAAGCAGAACATTCACGCGTCATGGCTGAAATTTTTTGAAAAGAAGCTACGTGAAAAATTCG
>Ga0155510_111_pt1 | contig 22667 bp, 19 predicted proteins | sample RifCSPhighO2_12_FD_107167 | JGI IMG/M metagenome (GOLD analysis project Ga0155510, IMG submission 107167) | Candidatus Uhrbacteria bacterium RIFCSPHIGHO2_12_FULL_60_25
AGTTTCTAAAGCGTGGTCGGTACTGCGGGGAGCAGGGACGGCGGCGATTCCTTCCTGCACGTAGCGAATGTCTTGTAGAGCTCACGGGCGTACTCCATACGTTCCAAGAGCGCATCGACCGATTTCTCATACGAATCGAGGCTCGAGTTCACGGGATCGGATCGCTGTCCGAGGGTTATCTCGTTCACGTGCAGACCCACATACGCGGCTGCGCTCACGGCCGACCCGTTCACCAGGAGCACATTCATCGTCGCGGCTGCGCACTGGAGGCGCAGCATCTCGCACTCCACGGATGTCGTGGGAGTCGCGAGGCCATCCGTCTCTCGCTCAAATGACTTCACCGCGCGCGTATGCCGTTTTGCGATCCGTCCGAACCGGATGAGCTGGGCGCGGGCGGACGATCTCGGCACATAATGGACGCTTTCGAGCGGTGCCGGTGCGGAACGCCCCTCGACTGCGCTCGAGGCAGGCTGGGCGGGCGGCGGTGTTGCCGGCGCGGACGCGCAGGCGGACATGAAGAAACACAAGATGAACGATCGGCGCATGGACGGCCTCCCTTGTGGCGTCTGAAAAGGACAGACGACGAGCTTGTAGGAAAAGAGGTTGCAAGGCAAGTCACGACCCAAACGCGCGTCGCTTGTTCGCCAGATGCTCCTCGTACGTTGTGGCGTAAAGGACATTTCCGTCCTTGTCCGTCAGGAAATAGCGATACGACGACTTCGTCGGTTCAAGCACCGCGCGGATGGACTGGAGGGACGGGTTCCCGATCGGACCCGGAGGCAGCCCCGCGTACAGGTACGTGTTGTACGGCGTGTCCGCCGCCAGATCCTTTGACGTGGCACGGGAGCGCCCGGAGTCGAGGACGTAATTCAAGGTCGCGTCCGTCTGGAGCCGCATCTTCTCGCGGAGACGGGTGAGGAATACGCCCGCGACGATTTTGCGATCCTCCTCTCCCCGCACTTCCGCCTCCACGATGGACGCGAGCGTGACCACCTCGTGCCACGACATGCCGGATGCGCGACGGGCGTTCTCGTATGGCCCGACGATCTTGTTCGCGAACTCGTCCAGCTGTTTCCGGATAAGACCAGCAGGGAGTTGGTCCTTCCACACACGGTACGTGTCCGGATACAAGTACCCTTCAAGCGACGATCCCTTCGGCGCGTCTCCCAAAAATGGATAATCGCCGATGAGTTGGCGGCTGAAGGGCAACGCATTCTTCGACCTGCCCGCAAGACCCGAGAATTCCTGGGGATCCACGTCGTAACTCTCGAGGAGCGTCGCTTCGTCGTCGAGCGTCTTCCCTTCGATCAACGTCAGCGCGACCTCATCGCGCTCCGGACCCCGTGCGAGCATCCGCGCGAGCGCGCGGTACGACGTCCCCTCTCGAATGAGGTACTCCCCTGCCTTGGGTCGTGAGGCGGACGAGTCGAATATCGAATACAACCGATAGCCGAACCAGTTCGAAAGGATTCCCCCGTCGATGAGCGTGTCCGTGACCTGTGAGAGGCGATCGCCGCTCGCAATAGAGATCTTCACGGGCGTTCCGGCGGACGGCTGCGACAGCCACGCGGCCTGCGCGAAGAAGCTCAGAGCGACAGCGAGAGCGACGAGGGAGATGCCGAGGATGAGAGAAAGGTTGCGTTTCATACTCTGGCCAACCCGCGATGGATGGCCCGCACGATCGCAAACGATATCAGACCGACTGCCGCGCCTCCAATCACGTCCGTGGGATAGTGCATCCCGGCCGCCACGCGTCCGAGCGCAACGAAGAGCGCCATTACGAATGCCGCCACGCCTACGCGCGTATCCGCGAACGCGAGCGCCGCCGCCACGCCGAACGCGATCGCCGTGTGGGAGGACGGGAACGATCCGGCCTGGATGTTCGGTGGCACGAGCGCGACGACGCCCTGGACCGCGAGGTATGGCCGCACGCGTCCGATGAATCCAGCGAGCAGCGTCGACATGGAAAACGCAAGCGCCGCGGCCCACGACGCTTCGTACACGGCGTGGTGCAGCTTTTTCGTTTTCCGCGCGAGGAGTGCCAGCGGAATGTAAAGGTAGATGAGCCAGCGCGCCCAGAAAACGGCGATCGCGACTCCCACAGGAGACGCCAACATCTTTTGGAGCGCGAGTATGATGGAGGATTCGTTCATGCTGTTTTTGGCGCGGACGTCTTCGGTGTGAAGGCGCACCACTTCGCCACCGGACATTTCCAGCACCGCGGCGTGCCGCCGATACAGATGTCGCGACCGAACTGTACCATGGTGCGATTGATCTCGCCCCAGAGCCTTTCGGGTACGAGACGTTTCAAGTCCTGTTCGACTTTCTCCGGCGTCTTCCCCTTGGACCAACCGAGACGTCGCACAATGCGGAACACGTGCGTGTCGACCGCGATCGCCGGGACGTGGAACGAGTACGACAGCACGCAGCTCGCGGTCTTGCGCCCGACGCCGGGGAGCGACGTGAGTTCTCCCATGGTCCGCGGGACTTTCCCCCCAAAGTCTTTCAAGACTTTCTGGGCGAGTCCTTTGATCGCTTTGGCTTTGGATTTGTAGAGCCCGATCGTGTTGATGGACGCTGCGATGTCCGCGACGTCAGCCTTCGCGAGCGATGTCCACGTGTGGAATTTCTTTCTGAACGCGGGAAAAACGCGCAAGACTTGTTTGTCCGTTGTTCGCGCGGACATGAGGACGCCTAAAATCGTATCCTCCGGCGACCCCAAATCCATGTCCCCTTTTTTCGTGTAGCATTTCCCGAGCGTTTGGATGACTTTGGTCGCGGATTCAGTCATAAAAATCATTATACACGACGGGTCCCGCCGGGTACGGGCGCACTGCGTGCGCCCCGATCGCTGTATCGATGGGCTGCTGACCGATTCGGGGCGCACGCAGTGCGCCCCTACGGGGATCAAATCAACGACCGCCCAGTCATGTCTGCCGGCTGCGGGAGCTCCATGATCTTCAACATGGTCGGCGCCACGTCGGCCAGCATGCCGACGGGCTGGGTCATGGAGAGGTCGCCGCCGATGATGTCGCCCACGGGTGCCTTCATGCCTTCGAACTGCTTGCCGACGATGAGGAACGGCACGGGGTTCGTGGAGTGTTCCTTGTCGATCTCCCCTGTGGTGAGGTTTTTGACTTCTTCCGCGTTCCCGTGGTCCGCGGTGATCAAGACCACGCCGCCAACGGCGAGCGTGGCGTCTACGATCGCGCCCAGTGCTTTGTCCACGGCCTCGCACCCGGCGACCGTGGCCGCCTCGTTCCCCGTGTGACCCACCATGTCCGGGTTCGCGAAATTCAGGATGATGGCGTCGTACTTCGATTCCGCGATCTCTTTCACGACCCGCTCGGCGATTTTTGATGCGCTCATGTCCGGCGCCTTGTCGTAGCTTGAGACCGGCGGCGACGGGATGATGGCGCGCTCCTCTCCTTTGAATTCGGCTTCGCGCATCCCGTTCATGAAAAAGGTGACGTGCGCGTACTTCTCCGTCTCCGCGATGTGGAGCTGCTTCAGTCCGGCATCGGACAGCACGCGCGCGAGACACGTCTCCACGATCTGTGGCGGGTACGCGACTTCGACGGGCAGGTCTTTCTCGTACTCCATGAGCGTGACAAAGAGGAGTTTCCCGATTTTTTGGCGCGGGAACTTGTCGAACGTGGGGAGCACGAAGGCCTTCGCGAGCTGACGCGCTCGGTCCGGACGGAAGTTAAAGAAGATCACCGCGTCGCCGTCCTTCACGGTCATGGCGGGTTGTCCGCCTTTCGTGATGACCGTCGGCACGAACTCTTCGTCGAACACGTTCTTCGCGTACGACGCCTGGATGGCCTCGCGCGCGGACTCGAACGTAGCGTCTGATTTCCCAAGCGCGATCGCGTCGTACGCTTTCTGGACGCGGTCCCACCGGTTGTCGCGGTCCATGGCGAAGTAGCGGCCGGAGATCGTGGCGATCTTTCCGACTTTCAATTCCTTCATCTTCGCCTCGAGCTCCTCGACGAACCCGATGCCCGAGTTGTAGATCGTGTCGCGGCCGTCCATGAACGCGTGGATGGCAATGTTCGAAATTTTTTGCTGGGTGCAGAACGTGAGGAGCGCGTACAGGTGTTCCTGCTGCGCGTGCACGCCGCCCTGGCTCACGAGGCCCATGAGGTGGAGCGTGCCGCCCGATTTCTTCACGTGCGCCGCCGCCTTGAGGAACGCCAGATTCTGGAAAAACTCCCCGTTCTCTATGGCGACGTTCACCCGGGGCAGGGACTGATAAAAAACACGACCGGCGCCGATTGTGATGTGGCCTACCTCCGAGTTGCCCATCTCTCCCCAGGACAGGCCGACCGCCATGCCGGACGCGTTCACGGTCATGGCCGGGTACGACTCGATCAACCGCTGCATCACGGGCATGCGAGCTTCACGTACGGCGTTGCCGTCGATAGACGGAGCAACGCCAAAGCCGTCAATGACAACAAGAACGACCGGCTTTGGTCTCATACGGTAATGACAGTGTAGCTGAAAAAATACGTAATCTACAAGAAAAAACATGTTGTCATCCTGAGCGAAGCGAAGGATTGACAATCGTGCATAATTCTGATATGGTCCATCCTTCCATCTGCCCGAAAACATTGTGTTTTTGCGCGGTGGATGAACGTTCGACAACTTTCGTAAGAAAGGTATTACCAGATGACCATCGCAAACCCGAAGACGCCGGAGGCCGCACAACGGCTCCTGACGGATCTGCTCGAAGAACCTGGCGCGCTGGAGACTTCCGAAGACTCCGCCGCAAAAGCGAAGAAAGCGGCACCCGCTATGAGTATCTTTGACGCGCCGACCCTCCGCCCGGCTGTCGTCGCTGAACCGACGAAGGTGCCCAACGTGGTCCTCTCGATCCCCGAGGGCGACTTGCTCGACTTCACGGATGACGAGCCGACTGGGGAACCCCGTCCGACGGGGGAACCGGCGCGCATCGTCCCGCCTCCACTGCCTGCACAAGCAGACCTGTCCGCCGAAGCGAAAGCGAAGGTGGACATCGTCATGGCGCAGACGGCGCAGCTGACCGGCATCGAACCCCCGCCGGTCTCGAGGTACATCCCGCCGGTGCTCGACGCGATGCACGACTCCGAAACGCTCAAGCCGGCGCCGCAGTTCACACAGAGCTTCCCGCCGTCCATGATCGTGGAAGAGGGCGATCTCCTGGAGATCCGGGATGACGAGCCTCCGGGCCAGGAGGTCAAGACCGAGACCCTGGGAACGCCGAGCGAAAAACCCGCCGAACCCGATCCCGAGATCGAAGTCAGGGAAGAAACCAGCTCCCAGCCGCCAAGCATCGACGTACCCGTGTCCTCGCACGGCGGACTGGCGGACAATCAGGTGGCGAGAGAGCGTCCGCCGGACTTCAGCAGAATGGAGAAACCGGAGTTCAGCGCCGATGACATGCGTCGGAAGCACACGGACGGTGGCTACGTCGTGGAAACGGAGCTGCTCTGGAAGTTCCTCCGTCACCTCGACAACACCCTCTCGACCCAGCACGTCTTCCTGTCGCAGGCGTTGGAAGAACGCGCGAGACAGCGATGGCTCCACTCGAAAAAGATGGCGGTCATCGAACTCTTCGCCCGTGGAGAAGCGTTCCGTTTTCTGAAAGGCCAGCAGGCCGACCGGAAACGGATGATCCAACTGAAGGACATCGAAGGGATCGTAGGGGAGCTCACGTCGCTCACCGAGAAGGAACCTGACGAAGAGCGGAAGCACTGGTTCACCGAATCGTTCAAGCCCGCGATGAACTGGGTGGAGAACCAGATCAACATGGACGTGAAGCTCCAGGAGAAGAAGGAGCTCACGACCGCCGGGAAGACTCCTCACGGCGCAACGCCTGCGCCGAAACCCGCTCCCGTCGTCGCGCCACCCGCGCCGGCCCCGAAATCCGAGCCGGAGCCTCCGACGGTGTTGTATGACATGCACGCTTCCCCGGACATGACTCCGCCTCCGCAGGCGGTTCACACGCCCCCGGTCGCGAAGGACAGGACGCCGGCGAAGGAGGCGGAGAAGACCGAGCCTCCGAAAAACCCGAAGCCGAAAAAGGACGCGTCGATCCGAAACACGTTCGTCATTGCCGGCGTCCTCACCGCCGGAGTGTTCATGGCCATCGGGTACTCGATGTGGAGCGATCGTCCGAACGAATCCGTGGTGACGACACGGCCCTCACCGCGTCGCATCGCCGTCGAAAAACGCACGCATGCACCCGTCGTGACTCCGGTCGTGACGGACGAGTGCCACACCGTGAAGCTCGCCGGCGTGTACGGCAAGCCACTCACGGACAGGGAGCGCGGCAACGCTCCGGCGTGGGACTGCTCGAAGCAGGGCCGCTTCACCCTGCTCACCTCCGACACCGGAAAGGTGTGCGGTTGCACCTTCAAGAACTAGTACGGGCGACCCGATGGGTCACCCCGACTCCACAGACACCCCTCGAGGCAATTCTCGCCTCGTGGGGTGTTCTATTTCACGGCACGGGAACGGTGTTTCAGGTATTCGATGATCCCCGGTAAGATTGAAAGAAAGATGATAACGACGATGACGATGTGTATCTTCTCCTCGATGTTCGGGATACTTCGCCCGAGGAAGTATCCGATGGACAGCATGGACCCGACCCACAGGACCCCGCCGAAGATGTTGTAGAAGACGAACGTGGGGTACGACATCTGCGCCACGCCCGCCACGACGGGCGCGAACGTCCGCACGATCGGCATGAAGCGCGCGAGAACGATGGTCTTCGCGCCATACTTGTCGTAAAACGCCCTGGCGGCATGCAGGTGATCCTTGGCGAAGAGGAACGACTTCTCGCGGCTGAAAATCTTCGGCCCGGTCGTGCGGCCGAACCAGTAGCTTGTGGTGTCTCCCACGATCGCCATGAGGGACAGGAGGACGAAGAGCAGGAGGATATTCAGGTCTCCCTTTCCGGCGAACAACCCAGCGGTGACCAAAAGCGAATCGCCCGGAAGAAAAAAACCGACGAGGAGACCCGTCTCCGCGAACACGATGAACGCGAGGATCGTGTACCCGCCCCAGCGGATGAGCTCATCGAGCTTGTTCAGTTTGATGAAGAAATCATTGATGAGCTGCCAGAGGTCCATAGACCGGGAGAGTATACATGAAGTGACGGTATCTGACTCTTGTGGACCCCCGAGTGTTATGATACTTTCCTGCCGCCTCACGCACGGGTGCGTGGTGTAGCTGGTTAACACGTCTCCCTGTCACGGAGAAGATCGAGGGTTCGAGTCCCTTCGCACCCGCCATCAATAACACGTCGCCAGAAGGCGACGTGTTATTGATTTTGTGGACGCACGAAGGGACTCGAACGACGGGGTACCAGGAACGGTCAAAGTGAGAATCTGCTGTTCAGATCTTCGATCAGGCGCATTTTGTAACAGGTGATGCCGTTGCGTTCCTGATACCGGCCTACGAGAAGCGGACGTGTATTCCGCCGATGAGCAAAAGTTGTTTCATATGGCCGGCAAACAGATCGGACCGGCTGAAATGTCTATTTTCGGATTGACTTTTTTCTCCAGCCGACAAGAAGAGGAAGAACAAACGTCAACGCATAGTACAAATACACATCCAACTTATAATAGCCGTCTACAGGTTTGAACGCTTTCACGAGGAAAAAGTAATCACACACAATGGCAATCGACACCCAAACGACTGCAAGCAGAACATACTGCTGGAACGAATCTGCTTTAACTTTCTTCAATAACACCCAAAGCGTGATCAGTATTCCGATTGGCATAATAATCCAGCCAATCGTAGAAATCGGCACAATGGGAAAAAGGATCATTCCGAACGCGTAACCGATGAGCCAGAGAATAAATCCCCAGCCAAACGCGTCTTTGAAAAATTGTTTATTCATATATATTCATTATACACCCAGGATTCGGGATTGGCCGTGGAGGGTTTACAACCCGCCCGTTCTCCGTTAGGGTGCGTTGTTGCGGCATCCCGCAACACCACTGCACACTCACCGATACGGAGGGCACGGTGGAAACCTTCGACCACATCAACAGTTACAACGACCTCGTAAAAGGCTTCATCCGCAACGTGGCGGAAGAACGCGACCGCACACCCGTCCTCGCGCTCCTGCAGCGCCTCGAGAAGATCTCTGCCCCGAACGCCGGCGCGCCGAAAATCCTCCTCCTCTTATGCGCGATTGCGCGCTACAGCCGATGGCTCCCCGGCCTGATGAACGTGGATCTCGTACGGAACGCTGAACGGACGGTCGTAGACATCCAGGTGGACGAGGGTGGTATCCGCGAACGGCTCGGACGGAAGCTCACGCTCGCGGCCCCGCTGGACGAGTTCGTGGTCACGGTGCGCAAACTGGACGCGCACCCCGAAACGCCGCTCAAGGTGATGTCGTACCGGATGAAGGACGACGTCCTCACGGCAATCGAACTCACCATGGTGGTAGACGTCCGCGCCCTCACCATGCCGCCGCCGGAGATGGTCGAACGCGTGAACCGCGCCACGATCACGAACAGCGCTTCACACCGCCCGCCCAAGCCCATCCGGAAGAAGAAGGGCGTGACGCCCTCCGTCCTCCCGATCGTTCAGCCGGACGCTCACGCGCCCGTCGCCGATGCACCGACCTCGAAGCGCGTGAACACCCAGGACATCGACGATACGTGGGAGTGAACCATCTAGCCGCACCAACGTCTCAAAGCCCCGACCTCAACCGAGATCGGGGCTTCTCTGTTTCGGTCCGCCGGATTCTCTTGACAATTCTTCCTCCATCCATTGTAATGCGACACAGTGCACATTGGACCACAACGAGCCTCCGAAAACAGGTGAGCATGCAGACCGGAGCGAGCAACATGAAGGCGACCGAACGAATCATTCGACACAACCATAGACGGACTCGAGGGGTTGCCAGGAAGATCATCGAGGAACACGATCTCCACCCGGAGCTCTTCACCGACGATGACGTTGTCGGCCGCACCGTCTACCAGGACCTCATCGACTACGTATGGCCGACGGTCGTGACGCTCACGCCCCGCGTGCTTGGCGAGATCGCCTCGAGCGGCAAAGGGCAGCCGGCGAAACGCATCGGCACTCGCGTGCCGGATCCTCCGAGCGGAACCACGTTCATGGACGTGAACGGTTCCACCCAGTTCTGGATCCAGGCCCACTGGGACGGTCTCGCCATCCTCCGTGTGATCGCCGCCTCTGCGATCATCGCCGAGATCTGCGACGAACTCGGAATCGACGCGCGACGGTACGCCAGCGTGCCTCGCTACATCTCGTCCGCTCTCAACTGATCGTGCTTCACGAAAGCCCGGACCACCGACCGCTCGGTGTCCGGGCTTTTACGTAATACGCTCGGGATGACCCGAGAAAAAAATTACACCGTCACGACCTCGATCCGATTCGCCGTCCCTGACTTGCCGGGTGTGGGTCCGCCGACAACGATGACGCGTTGCCCGCGAGGAAGGCGCTTTGCGCGCTGGAGCAGGCTGACGGCGCGCTTCGCGCGCTGATCGGGTCTCGATGTCGTTGACGTGACCGTGGCCCGGACTCCCCACGACACCTGGAGCTGGCGCGCGACCCTCACGTCGTTCGTGACGGCGTGAATCGTTGCTTCGGGTCGGTACGCTGACACTTCGCGGGCCGTGCGACCGCTCGAGGTGAGGACGACGATTGGCGCATGATCGAGCGCATCGGATGCGACGCGGACCGACCCACCGATGAGTTCAGGGATGTCGCGTTCCGCGGATACGTTGAAGGACGCGAGATCGTCAAACGGCGAGGCTTCGGTCGCACGGGCAGTCTCGGCCATCATGCGGACCGCGTCCACCGGGTACTGGCCCGTCGCCGTCTCGCCGGACAGCATGACGGCGTCCGCGTGATCCGCCACCGCATTCGCGACGTCCGAGACTTCGGCGCGCGTGGGCCGCGGGTTCCGCTGCATGGAATCGAGCATCTGGGTCGCGACGATGACCGGTTTCCCGGCAGACCGGCTCGCGGCGATGAGCTGCTTTTGGATCACCGGGACTTTTGGCGCCGGCGTTTCGATGCCAAGGTCGCCTCGCGCGACCATGACGACGTCGAGGAGCGGCAGAATGTCGTCGAACCGATCAATGGCTTCCTGCTTCTCGATCTTGCCGACGACCATGATGTGTTTGCCATCCTTCGTCCGGTTCAAGATCCGTCGCAGGTCCAGGACGTCGTTCGGGCTCCGGATGAACGAGAGCGCGATAAAATCCACGCCGGCCGCGACCCCCCATGCCGCATCTGCCAGATCTTTCTTCGACAGTGCCGGAATCCGAAGTTTGGTCCCCGGCAGGTTCAACCCCTTGTGCGACGTGAGTGTGCCGCCATGGATGACCTCGCAATGGATACGGCGTCCTTCGATACGACGGACCACGCATTCAAGAAGGCCATCATCGAGGAGCAGACGTTCCCCGCGCTTCACGTCATGATGAAGACCTGGGAGTGAAACGGTGATATCTCCACGAACCGGACGCGCGCTCGTGGTAAAGACGACGGGTTTGCCGTCCACGAGTTTTACGCCTTCCTTTGGGAGGTCTCCCACGCGGATTTTCGGGCCCTGGAGGTCCTGGAGAATACCGAAGGGCTGATCCAAGGATCGCTCCGCCTTACGAAGACGTGTGAGCAGACTGGCGTGCGACGCGTACGTCCCGTGTGAAAAATTCAAACGCGCCACGTTCATCCCTGCCTTCCCGAGCGCGACCATTGTTGCGACCGTATCGCACGCCGGGCCGATAGTGCAAACGATCTTCGTGCGTTTCATTGGTGTGGTCATAGTCCCGGACAGGATACCACCTTATCGCCTGTTTTTCTTTTTCCCGCGACGTTTTGGATCTGATGACGACCGTAATAGTCCCTCAAGTTCCTTCTGGAACGTCTGCGCGTCTTCGAACTGGCGGTACACGGACGCGAACCGGATGTACGCCACGGTATCGAACTCTTTCAGTTGGTCCATCACGATCTCTCCCACATCCTCGCTCGTGAGCTGGTCCGCGTTTCGTCGCTGGATCTCGCGCTCCACGGCGTGGACGAGCGACCGAAATGAGGCGTCCGTGACCGGGCGTTTCTCGAGCGCCTTCTTAAGCCCCCGCTCCAGCTTCTCGCGGCTGTACGCCTCGCGGGACCCGTCCCGTTTCACGACGACGAGGTCCAAGAGCTCCACCTCCTCGAGCGTCGAAAACCGGAACCCGCACTTGTCGCACTCGCGACGACGACGAATCGCATCGCCTTCTGCGCTGATACGCGAATCGACGACCCGGGTGTCATCATGGCTGCAGACGGGACAGTGCATAGAACAAGCATTCTACCTGATGGATTACGAATTACGAATCTCCTACGAATATACGAATCTACGAAATTGAATTCGTAATTTAGTATATTCGTAGGAGATTCGTAATTCGTAATCCTTCGTAATTCGTAATCCACCCTACATCATCTTTTTACGGATGAACGCCGGTATCTCCAAATCTTCTTCTTCAGACGTTTTCGCCGCGACGGTCGTGACCGGCTGAGCAGGACGTTGTGTGTTCGTGGGCGCGTACTGCGGCGGCTGGACGTGGGGCTGTTGCGTCGCCGGAGACGGTTCTTTCATGGCGGGACGGGTGGCCGGAGTTGATCGTTGTCCGAACGGGACGCGATCAAGAGGTTCTGTTGGTGCCTGGCGCGGTGGGACGTAGGTCCCGGACGACATGATCACCTTCGGCTTGGAGGTGGATGGGCGTGATTCAAAACCGGTCGCAATGACCGTGACTTTGACTTCGTCCTTCATGCTCTCATCAATGATGGCGCCGAAGATCACCTTGGCCTGCGCATCTGCGGACTGGGTGATGACTTTGGCCGCTTCAGACACCTCATACATGCCCAGGTTCGAACCGCCAGTGATCGTGAAGAGAATGCCCTTTGCCCCGTCGATTGAGACCTCAAGGAGCGGTGAGGCGATGGCGGCCTTTGCCGCATCCGCCGCGCGGTTCTCGCCGTGTCCGCGCCCGATGCCCATGAGCGCACTGCCCCGATTCGCCATGATGGCGCGCACGTCCGCGAAGTCCACGTTGATGAGCCCGGGGACGGTAATGAGCTCCGAGATCCCCTGCACGCCCTGACGGAGCACGTCGTCCGCGATCTCGAAGGCGTCCAGGAGCGCGGTCTTCCGGTCGATGATCTGAAGGATGCGGTCGTTCGGAATCGTGATCATGGTGTCCACGCTCTCGGACATGCGGTCGTAGGCGCTGTCCGCGATCATCTTGCGCTGCAGCCCTTCGAACGCGAACGGACGCGTGACCACGGCGACGGTGAGCGCGCCCAACTCGCGCGCCACCTCTGCGACCTTCGGTCCTGCGCCGGAGCCCGTGCCTCCGCCCAAGCCGCAGGTGACGAACACCATGTCCGCGCCTTTCAATGCTTCCTTGATTTCGCTCGCGCTCTCTTCGGCCGCGCGCATCCCCATCTCCGGGTCCATGCCCGCGCCGAGTCCACGCGTGACTGACTTCCCGATGTGGATTTTCGACGGCGCGAGCGACATGTGGAGCGCCTGGACGTCCGTGTTCATGGCCACGAAATCCACGCCGCGGATCTTCGATGAGATCATGCGGTTCAGCGCCGATCCACCGGAACCGCCGACACCGATCACTTTGATGTTGGCGAACGTTTCGATCACGGGTTTCACTTCGGCCATATGGTTGAATACGTTACGTGTTCAGAATGCTTACTCAATGAGTCCAAAGGGTGATTAATTATTAAGAAGCATACGCATGTGTATGACATGCGTCAAGAAAAGAAAAATTGGACCTCGAATGCCTACGGAATAAACGACTTAAACACTTTCTTCAACTGACCCCCAATTTTTCCCAATGCCTTCCCGCCGCCCCACGACGGACCGGCGCCCCCGCTCCGTTCTGCCCCGCGACGCTGTTCCTCGTAGCCCCACTGCACGAGTCCTACGGCCGTGGAGAACGACGGATCGTGGACGTACTCGGGCATGGGTGTGGCGAGATGCGTCGCTGCCGCGACCGACGCCGGCAGCCGCAGGCTTCGCTTCGCGACGTCCACGAGCCCTGTGAGCTTCGCTCCCCCGCCCGTCAACATGACGCCGGCAGGGAGGAGTCCGCTCCGGTCCACCTTGCGCAATTCCGCTTCGACTTTTTCAAAAATCTCCTCAATGCGAGCCTCCGTGATCTCCGCGATGTGCCGGATGGGCACGAGCTCGCTCTGATCCGCGCCGAACTCCGCGAGGTCAATCTCTTCCCGTTTCCCGATGTTGTCCGGGAGCGCCGTCGCGTACTGCAGCTTGATCGTCTCCGCAACCTGGAGCGACGTACGGAGCCCGATCGCGATGTCCGACGTCACGTGGTCCGCCCCGATGGGGAGAACGACGGCATGGAGCAACTCCCCTTCTTCGAAGATGACGAGACTGGTGGTCGATGCCCCAATATTGGCCACACAGACGCCCAATTCCCGCTCACGGGCCGTCGTGACGGCCTCGGCCGCCGCGAGCGGTCCGAACACAAGCTCCGTAATATCGAGACCGGTGCGGAACACGGCCTTTGTGAGGTTCCGGACGTTGCCTGCGAGACCGAGCACGAGATGCGCCTCGGTTTCGAGCCGGATGCCGTGCATGCCGATCGGGTCCTTGATCCCGGTCTGTCCATCGACAGAAAACCCGTGCGCCAACACGTGGAGGATCTCATGATTCGCGGGGTTTGCCGCGCTCTTCGTGGCCTCGAGCACGCGTTCGACGTCCTCCCGGCGGATATCGCCATCCGGACGCGACACGCCCACAACACCCTTCGCATCAATCACGGTCACGTGCGTCCCGCCGACACCAACGATCGCCTCTTCGATGGGCACGCCCACCTGTCGTTCGGCCGATTCCAGCGCAGAGGACAAGGACCCCACGGCGTCTTCGAGCGCGGAGACGACCCCGCGACTCATCCCCTGGGACGGCGCTTCCACGGCGCCCACGACCGACAGGTGCGGGCCCCGTTCCGGGGACGTCGAAATCTGCCCCATCGCGAGGCGAATGCGCGATGAGCCCAGGTCTAAACCGACGATGAGCCGTTGTGCCATGGATTACGAATTACGAATCTCCTACGAATATACTAAATTACGAATTCAATTTCGTAGATTCGTATATTCGTAGGAGATTCGTAATTCGTAATCCATTCTCATAACTGCTGGAGTAGCGTGACAACGTGTGGCATCAGGATGAAGGAAGCGATGAGCACGGCGAAAAAGGACGCCATGAGGACGGCGGCCGCCATGAGGTCCTTCACCTCCCCCACGTACGCGGAGAGGCGGGGCTTCAGGAGGTCGGCCAATCGTTCCACCATGGAGTTCAGTAACTCTAGCACGAGCACGAACCCCGTTAAAAGCAGGAGGAGGAGCCGCTCGAACGGGGCGAGCGGAACCGTGCTCGCGACCGCGATCGCAATGAGACCGAATGCGATCATGATCCGGAACGTCCGTTCCCCTTTGAACGCAACAAGGAGTCCCCGCCACGCGGCGCGGAAACTCTGTGAGAGTCCATGTGTGAAACGGTGATACATACGCTACGAGAGGACCTTTTCAATGATTGCTTCTTGCATCTTGAATATTCGACGTTCATCGCGCTCTGTGGCGTGATCCATCCCCGCCAGGTGGAGCGTCCCGTGCGCGAGGAGGCGGACGAGCTCTTCGGCCGGATCAATCTTCCGTCGCTTCGCCTCGCGGACCGCCACCTGCGTGCAAATGACGAGGTCGCCCAGTTCAGACCCGGACCCCGCTTCGAACGACAGCACGTCGGTCGGACAATCCTTCCCTCGGTAGAGCCGGTTCAGACGCTGGATCTCCCGTGGCGTGACGAAACGCACCCCGATGATCTTCTTCCGCGACAGTCGGTGCACGATCCGACAGGCACGCGCGAGACGACGGAAGACGGCGACCGGCAGGATGGAGGGCGTTCGACCGGTGACGGAGTACGTGATCATTGAGTCGATGTCGCAGCTTCTGGGACAGACGGTGTCGTCGTCGGCGCTTCAGGCTCCGGAGACGGCGACGGGGCGGGAGCCGCAGGGACGTTCGGCGTCGCCGTCAAACTCAAGGAGTTCTTCATCATCTCGTACGACGTTCGGAAGTTCACGAACGGCTGATCGTTCAGGTTGTACTTGAACACGAACACCTTACTTCCCCAGGCAAAGTAGACCGTGAGCTGGTCCGCGCCCTCGATCCCCTCGTAGCCGGACTTGGTCCGGATGGCTGCGACTTGGGATGACAAGACGCCCGGATTTTTCGCCAGGTACCAGTCAAGGAGGGACTTCTGCTCCGGGTTGTCTTCGACCGTGGCCGTGAACGTCTCGTCATGTCCGGTCGCAATCGTTCCTTTTAAGCCATTCGGTTCGAGCGTGACCTGCCACGACATGGGAGCGAGGACGCGCCACCCGACAGGGCTCTCGAAGACGCGAACGAGGTTGGACGCTAGGAGCGTCACGCCCTGTTTCCCGGCCGGGTTGTACAGGTGGAATACTTCATTGCCGTCCAGGAACGAATCTTTGTCCGCGTCCGGATCTTTCGGATTCGTGCCATAGAGCGGCTCTTCCAAGTCCGTGAGTCCGTCGGAGTCCGAATCGAGGCCGGCAGGCGGGAGTTTCGGCGCTTCGGGCGGCGGTGGCGGCAGAGCGAGGGTCGCGACGGTCGCTTCATTCGAAGGCGTCGAATCTCCGCCGGCGTTCATGGCGATCACGCGGTACAGGTAGGACCGACTCGGCTGTGCCGACACGTCCAAGAACGCCGACGAGTTCGGCGGGAGACTCGTGAGCGGGACGTATGGCGTGGTGGACTCGCGGCGCTCGAGACGGTACCCGGCCTCGTTCGACGCAATGTCCGTCCACGTGAGACTCACCACGTTCGGAGACGTCGCGGTCGCGGTCAGGTTCTGGGCGGCGTCAGGCACCGCGGGCGGCGTCGGTTTTGGTGGTTCCGGCGGCGGAGCCGGCTTCACGGGTTCCGGTTTCTTGAAGAGGAGATCGCGATTCACGTACGCGAACCCGCTGGCGACGCCCGCGACGACAACGAGTCCGATGACGACTGGAAGGACCCAGCCCGCTCGCTTCGGAGCCGGTCCTTCGGCGGGACGCGCGGGCTTCTCTTTCGGTTTTGCGTCGAATGTCGCCCGAAGCGCGGCGCCATAAAACTTATCCGGGATCGTGACAATGACCGGCTCGCTGGATGGAGAACTCGAGAGGACGGTGGGTTCGTTTGCCATGAGTGACGGCGATGTCTGTTATGGAGTGGGCGTCGGCAGCTTCCCGGGGCCGTTCGGATCGTAGCCATTTTGAACCTCTGCGCCGTCTGTGAACGTATCCCCGTCCGTATCGGCGGCCGTGGGATTTGTCTTCCACACCTTCACCTCGTCCCCGTCCGTGAGTCCGTCGCCGTCCGTGTCGGCCCGGAGCGGATCGGTCCTGGTGGTGTTGGCCTCTTCACCGTCCGGAAGACCGTCGCCGTCCGTGTCGGCCGCGTTCGCGTTAGTCCCGAGCGTCGCTTCCTGCGCGTCCGTGAGTCCATCACCGTCCGTATCAACCGGTTGCTGGACGGGCGTGGGAGGCGGGATGCTCGGCGGAGGCGTTTCCGGAACCACGGGCGGAGCTTCCGGTGAGGACGGCTCCGTGGCTGGCGCGGGACTTGGGACGGTCGGGATGGTCGGAGGCTTCGGCCGCGCGGGGGGCGCGGGCGTCTGCGCCACAGGGGCGGTGGCGATGAACCGGCTGTAGAAGAAGAATCCGCCAAGGGCGAGCACGGCGACCACGACGAGACCGACAAGCCCGTAGATGACGTAACGCATGAAACCGCCGGAAGGCTTCGCTTCCTCAAGACCGGACTCGCCAAGCGCCGGCTCTGCAGCCGCTTTTTCAAGATCACCAAAAATATCTTCCGGTTCTTGCTTCTTCGGCATCATGATCCCGCCTGCCATCTTAGGCGCAGGTGCAGTAGCAGGGGCAGGTTTTGGAACGGACGCCGCTGGACGGGGCGGCGGCGTCGGTCCGCCTAATGGCGGAGGCGCGATCGGCGCGACCGGTAAGTTTGCTGGTGCTTCGTCAAACATATTGTGGAGGTTGGTTCTGATGGATTACGAATTACGAATCTTCTACGAATATACGAATCTACGAAATTGAATTCGTAATTTAGTATATTCGTAGGAGATTCGTAATTCGTAATCCATATGAGTCATGGCCATTAGAGTTTACCAGACCCGCGTGGATTATACCCTGCTTTGACCTCTGCGCCATCTTGGTACGTGTCGCCGTCAGTGTCGGGATTCAAGGGATCGGTCCGGTACTTCCGCACTTCATCGCCATCGGACAGACCATCGCCATCGGTATCAGACTTGTTCGGATCCGTCCCCTGCTGCAATTCCTGGTCGTTCGTGAGGCCGTCCTTATCCGGGTCCGCAGACCCTTCCACGCGCGGTACGGCTGAACCGCCGCCCGTGCCTGCCGAGGGCGCCACGGGGATCACGAACACTCCGGGTGCGGTTTCTTCCGTGGCGGCTTGTCCACCTACGCGGAGGAGGTCGGCCATGGTAACCGCGGGTTCTTCCCCCGGAAACCCGCGCGACTCGCCTGGATACACTCTGATCCTCTTCAACTCCTCAATGGAACGCTCTCCTTCCTCCGGGATCTCGGACGGCGGCTCTTCCCCGGTCGCGGCCACGCTCTCCGTGCGGAGCGACCCGGTCACCGGAGGCGCGACCAGTTCGACGGCCGTACCTGGCGCGGGTTGTCCGGACGCTGACGGAACGGAACGCGACCGAAGCCACCAAACAATTCCGACCGCGCCGCCGACGATGACGACGGCAGATCCTATAATCACGGCGAGTTTGGCGAGCGACATACTAGCGGAATAAGCCGGAGCCCTTACTCTCAACACAAGGGATGGGACCTCCACAGAACGCTTCTACGGCCGCGACGTCGGAAGAACCATTGATCGTCCCTTCGCATATATCCTTCCCCTTCGGGTCCGTGCAGAACCTCACGCACCGCGTGTTCGGGTCGGGTGTCTTCGTACACTTCTTGGTATCTGCGCCGTAGTACTTCACGCAAATAGTCTGATCGGTCGAGGTACACGGCGGATCGTCAGGGTCGCCCGAATACTTCCCTTTGTTATCGCTGCACACATACTGCTGCGTTCCGTCTATATTTGGCGGCCAGACCGTATCCTTCCCTTGCGAATCCGTACCCGTGACGTACTTGCATGTGTTGAACCAACACCACCCATCCCCCACCCAGGTTTGGCCGACGGATTCGGTGGTGTATAGGTCCGCGAAGTACCGGTACGCCGCGTGAAGCGTCGTACCGTCTTCATTATCCTTCCATACCTTCACGAGCTTCGAGGTGGTATCAATGCTGAACGGCACCCATGACTGGTTCACCCCCGTCGCGAGGGTCATGTAGAGCGCCTTGTACTGTATCGGCGGCCAACCGGCATCGGTGGGATATCTCACGGCGCCTTTGATGCCCCTTCCAATTCCACCCTGCGGGAACGTCGTGCTGTCCCCGGCGCCCCCGTTCGGGCACACAACGCTCGACGCCCCACTGTACTCCGGGGGCCAGCTCTTCTTGTTCGGATTCACCTCGCGGTATTTCCAAACGTCGTACAGGCCGTTCTTGTCGTACAACCGCACTTCCGCGTTGTGGTCATACAGCCATGTGATCACCCGTTGCGGACGGTACGCGCCCCCGGCGAGCATTCGATATTGCGAAATGATGACGTCGTACACCCCACCCTTGCCGCTGATGAATACGCTCTGCGGCGGAACGATAAAATTCGTACAATCCGACTCCTTATTCGGAGCTTCCGGATGAAAGCAGAACAGGTACGCGCCGGCCGAACCATTCAGGACCTTCGGCGACCCCTGGCGGGCCGGTTCAGCCGCTCCGCTGCATTTTATTTCGTTTCCTGAACCTGCGACCAACCCATACTTCGCTGGATTTGTGCAATCCCATCCACTCGAGCACCCATACTCGGGGTAATCCTTCACGAATTGGCTCGGAGTCACCTTGATCTCCTGACAGTACCCGGTGTACCCGGTATTGCCGCCCCCTTCCTGGCAACGGAACGTATTCCCGTCTGTTGTAGGCACAAGGTTATGACCAAGGGCTGCTGTGCATCGTTCTTCGTCGTTGCAGCCTTTGTTCGTATACTCTCGCACCACGGTCGTGACCTCTGGCGTGATTTCCTGGCACGTGCGTGCCGCCGTGGCGCGTATTTTGTTTGTGCACTTCCCCATGCCCGAAATGATGAAGTTGAACCGCTCGTCATTGTCATTCGTACTTTTGACGTAATCCACGCTGGAGCATGCGTCTGTGAACGGCTTTGACAAATTCCCGTCGACGTGGTTGGCGCACAGGTCGCCGAGGCGGCCATCTTCACCGAACTCCGTCGGTCTCGGCGTGAGCGCACATGACCCGTACGTCCCCGGCGTATACGTGAACGGCGTGCGGACCACGAGGTCATGGTAGTCATTCAGGCGTTTGGCAAGGAAGGCGCTCTTGTCATTTTGGACGCAGTTCCCGCCACCACCCGTGCATATTCCGGCGGGCGGGGGGCCTGGCGTGCAGCTCGCACCGCTCACGGAGCACGTCCCCGACTTCTGATAGTCCTCGATCATTTTTCCGATGCCATCCGTGCAAACCTTATCCTTGCAAGTGCCGCCGGTCGCGCCGCAGTCCGCCGTGGTGTTACAGGTGACTGGATCCCACCAGAACTGCGCGATGTATTCGTTCGGTCCGAGCTTGGGCAGCATGTTGATTTCCGCGATCTGGTAGTCGGTGGGTCCTCCGGTGTATGTGCTCGCACGGCCCTGCCCGGACGCCGTGACGACGTTGACCAGACTCTGGTTGTTCGGCATGAACGGCCCGACTTTCACGGGCATATACCCGCCGCGCTTGGATTCGTCGAAGTTGCTCGTGAGCGGGTTGTCCGCGTACGAATCAATGACGATCTTGTACTGGTCGCACCCCGCGTGCGTGTCGAGCTCGTTGAAGATGAAGTACCCCGTGCCGTCGCTCGTGGTCTGACCCACCTGGAGCCCCTTATAGAACAACGTGACGCGCGCATCCTGCACGGGCTGCTGGAAGAGCGAATCTTTGAGCAGGCCCTCCACCTTCCCCTGTCCCGGCTCGGCGCCGCAGTACGCGCACCCGCCGTACGTGCACGCGGAACCGCACGTGATGACTTCATCCGAAAATTGAAGTTGGGCGCCGTAACAATCTTTGCCCAGCGTGAATGTGTCTTCCACTAATTCCTCCTGGGTGCACTCGGCGATGATGCCCTGAAGTGACTTCGTAATAGTGAACGGGGTCGGAAGGGTGCCGCCTCCTGTGGACGGTACGGCTGCAATCCATACCCGCCCACTGCTGATTGACTGTCCGCCACAGTTCACGGTGCACTCATCCTTCCCATCGAACGATGCGGCAAGCTTCACTTTCCTGTATTTCTTCGCGTAGTCATACCCCAGCCCTTTGCATGTAATGCTTGATGTGATGCCGGACGTACCATCGCACTGTTCGGGCGACCCGGGATCCTTCACGCCATTCCCGCAGTACCCGCCCTGGGTGAGCGTGAGTTTGCACGACGTCGAACAGCTTGAGCACGTGGACCCGTACTCGGCGCTCGTGCACGCCGTTCCGTTTCCCGCGCCGAGGTCGCACTCTTCCACGGCTTTGAAAAGTTTGCCGTCGCCGCACACGTTCTTCGTGCAGAACGACGTACAGGCGTCGGTATCGTCCTGGTTTCCGTCGTCGCATGCTTCTCCCTCGTCCACAGACCCATTGCCGCAGAAGACTTCCGGATGGCAGACGAGAGACCAGTCCCCGTAAGAGCAGGCTGACGCTTGGCAGGCCCTGGTTTTTACATACGGCACCAGCCCAAGGCACTTACCTCCAGTGCCGCACTCTGCATCACTCGTACAGGCCGTCCCCAATCGCGCAATGCATTGCCCGCCCCAGGCGACGCATTCCTGATCCGTGCTGCACGCCAGAGTAGCGTTCGTGGCGCAGGTTTTTCCCGGGCCGGCACAGGCATTGCCGGGCTGGCACGCAGCGAGGCTTGGCGGGATCACGACGCAGCCGAGGAAGCCCAGATCTTTGCAGCCACATTTTCCGCCGGTCCCGCAGTCCCCATCGACATCGCAAGGTTCGCCGACCTTGTCCGCAGCGCCGGAACCGCAGATAGCCTTACTCGTGGTCTCTCCCCCGCCATCGCACACCTCGTTCCCGTTCACGATCCGGTCGCCGCAGTACGGCGCGGGACCGTTGCAGGTAAGATTGCATGAGGACGCCATGCAACCCGACGACGAGCAGTAGGCGCCGTTCCCGGTCGAGCCAGACGAGCCCTTATCGCATATCTCCCCCGGCGAGATCTGACCGTCGCCGCAGTAATCCCCGATCGAGGTGCACGATACGTTGCAGTGGCCAGCCGTGCCGTTCAACACGCCGTCGTCACAGACTTCTTTCCGCTCGCAGGTCCCGACGGGGAACGTGCAATCCGAATCCATGAGGCATTCCGCCTGAGTGTTATTTGAACACCAGGTTGTCCCGAGCGCACTCTGGCACGTCCCCGTGCTCAACCCGCAGTCTGCGTTCGTGCTGCACTGCAGCGTTGGATCGTTCGTGCAGGCGCGGTCGATTCTTCCATTCCCGCACTGGACCACGGCGAAACATCCGGGCTGTTTTGGATCATCTACGTACCGCCGGCAGTCGAGACAGGCCTGCTGTTTTTGGCCAGATGCCCCGTCTGCCGTGGTGCACGACGCATATTTCTTCGCCGAGGGGCCGACGAGCTCGCAGATCTCATTCGGCGCGCAGGTGAACCCGGCGCAGTCGGCATTCGAGACGCACTTCTTCCCGTCGTTCATTCCGCCGAGGCACGTTGCGTGAAACGGATCCACATCAAGCACACCGTCCCCGCAGCTCCCGCCAAGCCCCGCCGTCGTTCCTCCGCAGACGTTCGCGTACCTGAACTGTCCTCCGACCGAGAGGCACGCCCCGACGACCGTCGGCGTACACACGCCGAGTGGACAGAGACGACAATCCTCGTCTTTCGTGCAGAAGTTCCCCTTGGTTTCCGGCGTGACGCAGAGCTTCACGTCCTCGAAGAGCTGGGGCTGCCACCAATTCACGCCGATCGAGGCCGGGTCGGGCGGCGGGACCTCGAAATCGCTCGCGAGCTCGAACCGCTCGCCCACCTGGAGCGCGCGGTACTGGTACAAGCGGCTCTTCGGCCCTTCGACAGGATCGAACGGACACCGGTACTGCTTCTGCTGATTATTCCAGCACGTGGCGGGATCAAATCCGTCTTCGGTAACACAGATCTCTCCGGGGGTCGGGCAGTCCGCGTCCGTGACGCAGGCGGTCTTCGACGCGCCGCAGCGGCCGCACGTGGAGAACCGGTTCACCGGATCCTTCGGCACTAGCCCGCCGAGGTCCTTCCCCAACGTCGCGGACCACGACGGCCAGAGCGACGTGGTGATCCCGGGCAGGTAGCTCCCGGCCGCGAGGACCGGGTATTTGCCCGTGACCTTCTTCGTGCTCTCGAGGAGCTTTGATATGGTCTGGAAATCCGCGAGGCGCACGAGGTCGCGCTGGATCTTCCCCTTGAAGCTCGCGCACCGC
>Ga0155510_130_pt1 | contig 21091 bp, 6 predicted proteins | sample RifCSPhighO2_12_FD_107167 | JGI IMG/M metagenome (GOLD analysis project Ga0155510, IMG submission 107167) | Candidatus Uhrbacteria bacterium RIFCSPHIGHO2_12_FULL_60_25
CGGAGAGTGGGTATACGATCAAAGTTCAAACAGACGGTGATTTTCGCGTTTCAACCAGCACATTCTTCATCAATGTGTCTGATGGAGCGGTCACCGTAGGGTCCGAGGAGTACGGAGGAGAGGTTGTTGGGAGCCTCGGTTTGGGTACGGGTAGCGATTTTGCCTTTTCATCCACAGGCACACGGACAGTCCAGGAATCATCCACATATGCCTCGAATGATCGAATTGGCTTGGTCTATAAGCTATCTGTAGCGCCTGAAACCCCATCTGGGAATTATCAACAGGTCATAACGTACACTGCGACTGCGAATTTTTGATATACTATGACAAAGGCATGTGAACCCCCATGCCGCCAAATTATATGAAACAGGGCATGACCCTCCGTTCCGCCGGCCTTATCGCGAGCCTCATATTGAGTCTTGCCCAGTTCCCAGCTGTTGCTGGCGGTGTCGTCGTCACATTGAGTGACCTGACCGGCACTGTCGATGCGGGAAATGGCGGCAATACGGAGATTACAACTTCATGGACGTCCTCAGGAATCTACGCCACGAACTCTGCGCTCACCATCACAATATCGCCCGCAGTGCAGGACACGATCTTAAACTGCGCGACGTTTGACTGTAAGTTCAATCCCGCGGCCGTCGGATGCGACTTCTCGTTCACTACGAGCACCATGACGAGCTCCACGGCGACCGGCGTGTTCACCCAGTCTGTCCCGACGAGCACCGCCGGATCGCTCTGTGCCCTCTACCCGATTTCGGCAACGTCTGTCACGAACTACTCGATCGCGATCCTCACCTCGACTTCCACGTACGACTTCGGGGCCGCGCTCTACTACGTCCTCGGTGCCAACCAAGTGACAATATCGGCGACCGTTCCGGCGACGTTGTCGTTCGCGATCCGAAACAGCGCAGACACGGCGAACACGAACACGTGCGCGCTCGGCGTCTTGTCGACGACGGCCATCAGCTCCTGTTCCTACCGTCTGCGCATTGCTACGAACGCGTCGAATGGGTTCAACTCCACCATCTTGGCTGATGCGGATCTGAACTCGAGCGGCAACGCAACCATGACGAACATTGTGAACGATGTGGCATTCGCAGCGGGAACGGAGGCATATGGCATTTCAACGCTCACAGCGGCGACGCGTGGCGTCCGCAGCACGACCTCAAGCCTCTTCGTCGCCGGTATGGTTGAGACCGGAGGAGCAGGGTACACCACCACCACGTTCGACACGGATTCGAGCCCCGTTCCGACGAGCACGGCCGGAGCCAATGACGCAATCCTGTTCGTCTACGCGACGAGCGCTGTCAATCCAGCCGCAGCCCCCTCGCTCACGGACACGACGCTAGTCACGCACAGCGCGGCCATCAATGCGGGAACGGAGACCGGCAACTACACGCAGACCGTGACGTACCGCGTGACGGGCTCGTTCTAGCAATTATTCGAAGGGGAGGGTAACGTATTCGATGACCCTCCCGGTACCCCGCATCTGTCAGGGGACGGATGCGGGGACCCTGATATCCAGCAACGTTATTTCAAATGATTGAATCCCACACCACGTCTATGAAACGATACGTCTTAGCGTTACCCCTGCTCGTCAGCTCATTGTTCCTGCCGATCCATGCCGCGATGGCGATCACCGTTTCGCCCGTGGTCATGGATCTTGAAATCGCCAAGGGTTCGAGCAAACAAGACAAGATTACGGTTCGTAACGATTCGGACCGGGTGCAGACGTACGCGCTCACGGTCCAGAATTTCGTGGCAGAGGGGGAAGAGGGCGCCCAGACCTATGTGGAGGAAGAACAGCCATTCGGACTCGCCGCGTGGGTCATTGTCGACAAACCGGCCGTGACGCTCCAACCGGGCGAATCGGCAGATTTTCCGTTCGCCATCAACATCCCGAGTGACGCGGAACCCGGAGGTCACTACGCGGCCATTTTCTTCTCGAGCAGCCCTGGCGGAACCGAACGGACGGGCGTCGGCGTTGCGGCGAAGACGGGCGTGCTGCTTCTCGTCAACGTCCCGGGCGATATCCGGGAAGATGCGCGCGTTGAGACGTTCAGGATGAGCGGCGGCGGCTGGATTAGCCGACTCCCGGCGAATTTCGAGTTGCGCCTACGGAACCTCGGGAACACGCACTTCCGACCGCGTGGGACGCTGGTCGTGAGAAACCTTCTGGGGAGCGTCGTCGCGCGCGTGCCGGCAAATCCGAAAAATTCCGCCGTGCTCCCGAACAGCGTACGGAAAATCTATGCGGTCTGGGCGAATACGATGGATATCCCGAGCGGCGGGTTCTGGACGGAAGTGACGAATGAGTGGAGAAACTTCGCGTTCGGGCGGTACACCGCGTCTGTGGACATGACGTACGGCTCACAGAATAAGTCGCTGGAGGTCCAGTCGGTTGCGTTCTGGGTGTTCCCATGGAGGCTGGCGATCCTTGCGTCGGTCGGCGTCGTCCTCATCTTCGCGCTCCTCCGCCTCTACAATGCGATGATCGTTCGCGCGGCGTTGAAACGTTCCGGGAAGACGTAACGCGCGGGATACGCCAGAAGCCAATGTTGAACCGTCACTCTCAGACTTGGCTCTCAAGAACCGCGATCTTCCTGATCGTGGTTTTGAGTTTGTACGCATCCGGCGCCCAGGCCGCAACGCTCACGAGCTTGAGCGACACGATGAGCCGGGAGAAGGTGAGCACCGCGTCAAACCACACCATCAGGTTCAGGACCCCGACCGGCGTTGATGCGCCGGCCGACACGATCACGGTTGATTTCCCAAGCTTCGCGCTCGGTTTGGTCGCATTTGGGGATCTCGACTTGACCCATGGCGCCGTGACCGGCGCCGAGACGAGCGAGGCGCTCGCGGCCGCGGCCGCGGCCGGAACGTGGGGCGTGTCGATTGCGGGCACGACGATTACGCTCACGTCTCCCACGGATGCCGCCCTTGGAGAAATTACGGCGAACGATTTCGTGATCGTGACCGTCGGCACGAACGCGGCGGGGGGCGTGAACCAGATCATGAATCCAGCCGCGTCGGGCGCGTACACGATCTCCATTGCGGGGTCGTTCGGCGACACGGGCGGGATCGGCGTCCCAATCCTCGATGACGACCAGATTGCGGTCACGGCGACCGTCGCAGCCACGACGACCTCGAGCACGCCTCCCGTTGGACCTCCGCCAGGGTCAGGCCCGCCACAGCCCACGAATCCACCGCTCATCTTCAACGTGCAAGCCACCACGACGTCTCCCACCACGGCCACGATCACGTGGCAGACGGACGTGAGTTCGAATTCCACGGTCGACTACGGCCACACGTTGAGTTACGCGTCTGGGACCGTGAGCGACGCGACGCAGGTCACGAGCCACACGATCAACCTGACCGGCCTCATCCCGTGTTCGACCTACCACTTCAAAGTGACGTCCGCGGACCTCTTGGGGAACAGCGCATCGTCCGGTGATGGGACGTTCACCATGCCCTGCGATACGACGCCACCCGTCATTTCAAACGTCCAGGCGGTGAACATTACGGACACGGGAGTCGTGATCACGTGGACCACGGACGAGCCTGCAACGTCACTCGTCGATTACGGCACGACCGTGTCCTACGGGAGCCAGGCGACTGTTCCCGGACTCGTGACGAGCCACAGCGTGACGATCAACGGTCTCACGCCTGGGACGCTGTACCACTTCAAGGTGACATCTGCGGACGCGTCGGCGAACAGTGCGTCGTCCGCGGATTTTACGTTCACCACGACGCAGGACGTCACTCCGCCGGCGAACGTGACCCTCACGGCGACAGCAGGCGACACGCAGATCCAGCTCACATGGACCGTTCCGTCCGATCCCGACTACGCAGGGGTGAAGATCATGCGGAAGACGGGCGGGTACCCCACAGGGCCTAATGACGGAACCCCGGTCTACCAAGGGACGGGGACGCAGACCCTCGACACAGGACTCACGAACGGCACCACGTACTACTACGGCGCGTACGCCTATGACACGAACGGGAACTTCGCGTCCGGGGCCCTCGCGTCTGCGACCCCGACCGGGCCACCTGTCCCGCCGACACCAACGCCGACCGCGCCCCCTCCGATTCCACCTCCACCGCCGATCGTCCCGGTCACTCCCGGTCCCGGTATTCTTCCCGGTCCGCCATCGCCCGGAACGACCATCACGGTGAACCTCTACGGGGCAGGGGGAACGCTCCCGCTCGCACCAGGATCGAACGGTCAGATCGGCGTGCTTGCCGGGTCGAATGTTCTCGCCGTCGTCCCCGCGTCGTCCATGAACGGGACCGCTACTATCGTGGCGTTCACGGTCGCCGGAAACACGTACAACCTCGCGTACGACGCGGCATACGACTCCTATCGGGGCAGCGTGCCCATGCCATCCGCTCCCGGGGTCTACCAGGCGACCGCGCAGGCGATCTTCACGGACGGACGAACGGCCGAGGTCACGGTCACGCTCGACGTCCAGGGAGGAGGGATTGTCGTGGAAGCGACGCTCATCGGCGCAGCCCCTACGGTCGCCGGCGCAACCGTGATCCTGTTCGTCGATCAGGGCGGGTGGATCCCCTGGAACGGAGCTGCGTACGGTGAAGCGAACCCCGTCTTTTCGAATGCCGACGGCGGGTACGTCTTCCAAGTCCCCCCCGGCCGGTACTACGCGGAAGCATCGAAGTCCGGGTATGAGAAGGCGGTGACGGCGCCCGTCTACATTGACGGGAACGTGTTCGGCGTGCGGATCGAAATGATCAAGATCCCACCACCGCCCGAGGAGGTCATCCAGGCGACGACGACGCCGATCGCCAACATCATTGCGGTCACCCAGAACCTCGGCGAGCAGGTGACCTACGGGTTGAACCTCCTGCGCGCATTCACGCAGTCGCCAGGCGTGCAGGGCGCGACGAAGAATGTGGTAGCTCCCGCCGTCCTCGCGGTGACGCTCGTGAATGCGGCTTCCGCCATTTCCCTCTTTAACCTCCTTGCGTACCTGCAATACCTCTTCACGCAGCCGATCCTGCTCCTTGGACGACGGAAGCGGAAGCGTTGGGGGATTGTGTACAACTCGCTCACGAAAGTTCCGGTCGATCTCGTGATCGTGCGTCTCGTCCACCACGAAACGGGATTGACCGTTCAGACGCGTGTGACGGATAAGTTCGGTCGGTTCGCGTTCACGGCGCAACCGGGGACATATCGGATCGAAGCCGTGAAACCCGGGTACATCTTCCCGTCACAGTACGTGAAAGGAGCTACGATTGACGCTGATTACGTGGATGTCTATCACGCGGAGCTGATTCAGGCGACGGAAATATCAGTCCTCACTCCGAATGTTCCAATTGATCCCGTGGTTGCGGAGGAGACGCCGCGTCAAGTGCTGATCCGGAGGACGCTTCGTCGTCTCCAACACGGAGTTGCATTCTCCGGTGTCGTTCTTGCTGCCGTCGCCCTCCTCATTGCTCCATCGGTCCCGCTCGCGCTCCTCGTCATCGTCCAGATCGCGATCTATCTGATGTTCAGACGCTTGAATCTTCCGACGAAGCCGAAAAATTGGGGCATCGTTTCGGACGGTTCAACGCGTCAACCGCTCGGTCGTGCAATCGTGCGCATCTTCGAATCGAAATATAACAAGCTCCTTGAGACGCAGCTCACGGACGCGGCCGGCAGGTACGCCTTCCTCGTGCGCAAGAACGTGTACTACGTGACGGCCGAAGCGCCGGGGTACCGTACGCTTCGATTACCGGCCGTTGACCTCACGAGCTCTGACGAAGGCGTGATCGCCCGAAACATCGTACTCGAACGCGGGGTACCAGGCGCTCCGACCACGCCCGTCCCCCTGTCGGTACCTACACCACCCGAACCACCCACGCCAACGGTTCCTGTTGCCCCTGTCACGCCACCATCATCGTCGCCAGCTGTTCAAGCACCAGAATTGGGTTTAGAAGCAAAGCAGCTTCTTGATAGACCAAAGTAGCTGATTATTGGGATATACACATCTTATACACACGGACAGATTGGCTCTATGTAGCCAAAGTGAAGTTCTTTAATCAGAGCAACGTATAATAGTGAATGACGGTTTTGTCCCTTCGTTGACGTAAAAAATCATGCCTGGTGGGCATGGTCACATATGTCACATTTCGTGATTGGGCTACTGCTGACCGGTCGTCGTTCGATAGGTATGTTGGGTGTGGGAGCCTTAACAAACTCCCGCCTGACCTGTTTACGAAACCGACACAGCAGAAAGTGGTCTTAGCCGAATCGCGCGACCCCTAATCCTGGGGTCACCCTTCGTGGCAATCCGTCACCTGTTTTGCGTCCCGTTTCCCACGGGACTGTAGGCAGGATCTCGCGCCCGCCCGTCTCCGGAGTGGTGTGATTGGTTTAGAGCAACTCCGGGATCAGCGGACCAGACGATCATGTCCAGGAGGACTGTCTTCTTATCGCACTCGTTCCTCCGAGGAGCCGTATGGTGTACGGCTGTTTTCAGCGTACTCGCCGTATCACTCGTTGCGCCCCAGTCCATCGCGAACGCTGCGAGCGGCATCAACCAACAGATCAACTACCAGGGGAAGCTCTTAAGCTCCGCCGGGGCTCCCATTGCCGACAGCGCGCAGAGCATCAAGTTCTCGCTCTACGACGCGGAGACCGGAGGGAATCGTTTATGGACGGCTTCAGGGTCGCTCGCTGCGCCGGCAGCCGTCTCCGTCGGCGTCTCAAATGGCGGTCTCTTCTCCGTCCTGCTCGGAAACAGCGATCAGAACACGCTCAACTCCGTCGACTGGAATCAGACGGCGCTCTACCTCGGAGTGACGATTGGATCAGATTCAGAAATGACTCCGCGGAAGCGGTTGGGAGCCGCTTCACAAGCATTCAATTCCGAACGCTGGGACGGATACAAGACCGCGTCATCCGTCCAGAGCGGCGAGCACGTGTTGCGTCTGTCGCAGACCACTGCAGACGCAGCGACGAGTGATCGCACCACGCTCATCTTGACGACGTCCGGGACGTCCGCCGCTTTCGACCTTCTCCTGAAAGGTCGCGACCAGACTGCGGGAGACGTCTTCACCATCTCACGCCAGGGTCACACGACCACGACGGGAAATCTCGCGGTCGGTACCAACACGATCCTCGGCGACGCGTCGGCCGACACGCTCGTGGTGAACGCATCGGTTGTCTCAAACCTCGTTCCAGACCAGACGAACGTGCGGAGCCTCGGGACCACGGCTCTCCGCTGGAACGGGTTCTTCCAAAACGTGACGAGCACCTACGCCGACTTCACGTACGTCACCTCCACCAACGTATCGTCCACCTCCCTGTATGTCGCGACCGTCGCAAACCTCCCCACACAGACCACTGTGGGGGGGTCTGCGGTGTGTCTCGCGAACGGAGCGAACTGCAGTCAGACCGCAGGGGGGTGGACGTACGACCTGGGGAACGACTGGCTCCGTCCCAACACCTCGTCGGTTGATCTAGTCCTGGGCGGGACCTTTGCCACGTCCGCACCGCTTTGGTTCAAAATCGATTCGACGAGCACGCGCTTCTACTTCGGCGCGTTTGGGTCCTCAACCAACATCGTCCTCGGAGGTCCTACCTCCACCATCACAAACACCGCGTTCCAGCTGGACGGGAACGACCTGTTCGTCGCCGGAAACATCGGTTCCGCGTCCTCCGTCTACACGAACGGGGCGTATATCGCAGGATCAGGGACGACCCTGTACGGAGACGGGTTCATCACGAAGACGAACGGAGATCTCGTCCTAGGCGCGACTAAGGTCACGCCGAACGCGAACAATACAATAGACCTTGGGAGCGCGACGAACTCGTGGGCGAACGTCTATGCCTCCGGGACGGTCTTCGCCGCAGGAGGATCGGCGGCATCGCCTGGTTTCAGGCTCACGTCGAGCTTAAACTCCGGCCTTTTCGCCGATACGAGTTACCTCTATGTCGCAACAAACGGCGCAACGGCGTTCTCATTCAACAGTTCGGCGGGGAACAGGAGCAATACGTCTCTGTTCCCTGCCGCGAACAACTCATACGACCTCGGTTCAACTTCGCTGTTGTGGGCCACGGTCAATGCCGTGAACGTGAGTTCAACGAACGCCACGACAACGTACCTGTTCGTCTCCGGTTCTGCCTCGACCAGCCAACTGTCCGTGGGCGGCTACTCCGTCTGTCTCTCCTCCGGCACGAACTGCCCCACGACAGGGTCGGACGACTGGTCGTACTCGTCCACGAACGACTTCGTCCGTCCCAACACAAACACGACTAGTCTCGTCCTCGGCGCCTCAAACGCCACCGAAGCCCCGTTTTGGTTCAGGATCGATTCCACGTCCTCTCGCATGTACCTGGGCGCGTTTGGGTCCTCAACCAACATCGTCCTCGGCGCCTCCACGTCTTCCATTTCCAATACCTCCTTCCAGCTGGACGGGAACGACCTCTTCGTGGCAGGCAACATCGGCTCCGCGTCCAGCGTCTACACGAATGGGGCGTTCATCTCTGGGGCAGGCACGACCCTGTACGGAGACGGGTTCATCACGAAGACGAATGGGGATCTCGTGATCGGCGCGACGAAGATCACGCCCAATGCGAACAACACGATTGATTTCGGGAGCGCGACGAACTCGTGGGCGAATGTCTATGCGTCCGGAACCGTCTTTACCCAGGACGCGACGGTATACGACGATCTCACGGTGGAAGGGAACATTACGAATATCCTGCAGACAGGAGACGTGCTTCGTCAGGTCGCGACCACGACTTTTAACGCAGGCGCGGATCCGAACGCCGTTGTAGTCTCCGGCCGCTACGCGTACGTGGCGAATAACGGCAATGAAACCATGGCCGTGGTGGACATTACGAACCCGACATCTCCTGCACAGGTGGCGACGACGACGTTTACGTCGGGTTCCGGCCCATACTCGTTATTCGTGTCCGGCCGCTACGTGTTCGTGGCGAATAGTGGCAACGACACTTTGGCAGTGGTGGATGTATCCAACCCAGGTGCGCCGATCCAGGTGGCGACGACGACGCTTGCCGCAGGCGCGACGCCTTTCTCCGTCTTCGTCTCCGGCCGCTACGCATATGTGGCGAATAACGGCAACGCGACCCTCGCAACGGTGGACGTCGCGGATCCGACTTCTCCCGTCCAGATCGCGACCGCGGCTTTGACCGCCTCTGCCGCTCCCAGATCCGTCTTCGTCTCCGGCCGCTACGCGTACGTGGCGAATTTCGGCAACAGCACCCTGGCCGTGGTGGACATTACGAACCCGACATTGCCCGTCCAAGTCGCGACCACCACTTTTAACGGAGGAAGCAATGCCGCGTCCGTCTTCGTCTCCGGCCGCTACGCGTACGTGGCGAACAACGGCAACGCGACCCTCGCAACGGTGGACATCGCGAACCCGATCGCCCCGCTCCAGGTGGCGACCACGACTTTTAACGCCGGTTCCGGCCCACTTTCCGTCTTCGTTTCCGGCCGCTACGCGTACGTGGCGAACAATGCCAACGACACCCTGGCCACGGTGGATGTTGGCAACCCGACTTCTCCTGTCCAGGTGGCGACAACAACCCTTGTTTCAGGCGCTAGCCCTTATTCCGTCTTCGTCTCCGGCCGCTACGCGCACGTGGCGAATAACGGCAACGACACCCTGGGGACGATAGACGTACATGGTGTGGAAACCAACGGCCTCATTGCGCACTCGGCCGAGGTCGGCTCGCTCCAGGTCCTCACGAATGGCCAAGTCGCCAATCAGTTCACGGTTGGCGGAGGGCTCACCGTCGGATCAGGCGGCATCCTCTCCTCGGGTTCCCTCGCGGTCTCTGCCACGAACACCACCTCCACGATCACGTTCGCTGTCTCAAGCACCCGCGGCATTTTCAGCCAGTACGTCACGGTGAACAACAAGGCGGTCTGTCTCGCGGACGGCACGAACTGCCCGTCGTCAGGCGGCTCCGATGACTGGTCGTACTCGTCCACGAACGACTTTGTCCGTCCCAACACGAACACGACGAGTCTCGTGTTGGGCGCCAGTACCGTCGCGAACGCGCCCTTCTGGTTCAAGATCGATTCGACATCGAGTCGGATGTACCTGGGGGCATTTGGGAGCTCCACGAACCTCGTCCTCGGCGGTCCTACCTCCACCATCACGAACACTCTCTTCCAGCTGGACGGCAACGACCTCTTCGTCGCCGGGAACATCGGCTCTGCCTCGAGCGTCTACACGAATGGGGCGTTCATCTCTGGGGCAGGCACGACGTTCTACGGAGACGGGTTCATCACGAAGACGAACGGGGACCTCGTGATCGGCGCGACGAAGATCACGCCCAATGCGAACAACACGATGGATCTCGGGAGCGCCACCCGTTCCTGGGCGAACGTCTATGCCTCCGGCACTGTCTTCGCCGTGAACGTGAGCTCGACGAATGCGACGTCAAGCGCCCTCGCGGTTCTCGGTCTCTCGCAGCTCCAGAACGTCACCTTCACGAATGGAACGGGCACGACCCTCGCGCTTACGGGGAACTTCTCCGCCGGTTCTTCGACCGTCACCACCCTGAACTTCACGAACGCGACGGGATCCGCCCTGAAAGTGACAGGCCCCCTCGTCTGGACGAACGCCACGGGCACCGCCCTCGGCCTTACGAGCCTTATTTCGACCAAGATCGTCTGGACGAACGCCACGGGCACGACCCTCGCGCTCACGGGGAACTTCTCCGCCGGTTCTTCAACCGTCACCACCCTGAACTTCACGAACGCGACGGGATCCGCACTGAAAGTGACAGGCCCCCTCGTCTGGGCGAACGCCACAGGCACGAACCTCAACATTACCGGTTTCACTTCCACCTCACGGCTCTCCGTGGGGGGGTATTCCGTGTGTCTCGCGAATGGGACGAATTGTTCTTCATCGGACGCGAACTGGACGTACGACGCGACTCGCGGCCTCCTCGTGACCACGACCTCCACCCAGAACGTGCAGATCGCGGGCGAGTTCAGCGTGTCCACCACGAACCCCGTGGTGACGAGCACCGTGATGAACGACGGCGTCTTTTCGGACCCCCGCGACATCGCCGTGTCCGGCGACTACGCGTACGTGGCGGACTCGAAACTGATTGTGATGGGGATCAGCGATCCGACGAACATGAAGAGAGTGGGCGTGGGCGCGGACACGCTCAGCCTCACGGACGTCGCGGCCCAAGGGACCATGGCGTACGCCGTGGGCGGAGATTATCTGCGTGTGTTCGACGTGCACGATCCCGGCAACCCGATTTTGCAGGGCAGCCGCGAGGTCCAGGCAGGCGCTGCGCTCAAGGACGTGGCCGTATCCGGAAAATATGCCTACACCGTGGGCAGCGGGAACACCGCGCTCTCCGTGATCGACGTTTCAAGCTCCACGAATCCGCAGGTCGTGGGTCAATTCGCCTCAGGGACCCTGTTCGGCGGCGCGATGTCCGTGAAGATACAGAGCCGCTTCGCGTACACGCTCGCATCCAGCATCTTCGGCATCGTTGACGTCTCGGATCCGACCGCGCCAACTGGCACCGGCGTCCTGTACGACACGACGAACCTGGCTTCGGTCACTGACCTCGCGGTGTCCGGCCAGACAGCCTATGTGAGCAGTTTCCTCGGCCTCACGATTCTGGATATCTCGAGCTCTACCCGACCCAGTGTTCTTGCAAACTTAAGCGTCCCGGGTTTCTTCGGGGACGTATCCGTTGCCGTGGCAGGCAACCTCGCGTACCTCACGAATAAAGGAGGCGACCAGGTGGTGGTGGTGGACGTGTCGAGTTCCACGGCGCCCTTCACGGTCGCAAGCGTGACGGACGCCACGAACCTGGACGGGGCACAAGCCATCGCCGTCTCCGGCCGTTACGTCTTCGTCGTGTTGGATAATACCAGCGGGAATGTAGGCGTGACCGCGCTCAAGGCGTCCGGGATCACGCTCCAGGCGGCCAACATCGGATCGCTCTCCGCGGACACCCTCACCGTGGGCGACGACCTGAACGTGGGCGGGCTCTTCAACGTGCGGGGCGGGGTGACCGTGAACGGCGGCGGTATTTTCTCGACCGGACCCTTAACGATCACGAGCACCGCAACATCCACCGTGGGAGGACTCCTCCTCGCGTACGACCGGCTCATGGTGGGGGATGGTACGCCCGTGGACCGCCTCACGGTGAACAACGGGAACGTGCGGATCGTGCCGGCTACTCCGACGTTCGTGGGATCCACGACGACGGGGTCCCCCGCGTTCGAGCTCTGGCAGGGGCTCGCCATCGCCGGCAAGCGCGCTTACGTGACGGCCGCGAACACCAACCGTCTGATCGTGATTGATATCAACGACCCCCGTTCACCTACGGGCGTCACGCAAGTGATGGACGCCACGCGCCTGGACGGCGCCAAGGGCGTGGACGTGAACGGGAAGTACGCCTATGTGGCAGTGCCAGGACCGTTTTCATCCCCCGCCCTCACGATCGTGGACATTTCAACCTCTACGCCCTTCATCGTGAACTCGATCACGCACACGAACATCACGAATCCGGAGTTCGTGCGCATCCAGGGCAATTACCTATACGTCCGTAACAATGGATCGAGAAAAGGCATACTCATTTTTGACATCACGAACCCAACGTCGCCGTCCCTGATCCGCACGATTGACAACTCCGCAATCTTCGGGGCCGGCGACGGCGATCTGAATTTCGACCTCGACGGCAACTACCTCTATACCTCGGCGGTGAGCGACGCTGGCGTCGAACGATTCGTGGTCGTTGACATCTCGAATCCGTACACGGCAACGACCGTGGGGTCCGTCTTGATTCCGAACGAGGAACGCATGGGCGACGTCCGAGCGCGCGGCAGCCTCGTGTATGGCATTAATGTGAGCGCCAGTGGCGGTCCGTTCTACGTGTTTGACGTCAAGAATCCGGCCGCTCCGCTCATCCTGAGCAGCGTGAGCCTTGCGAACGGAAGCTCGGTCGGGAGGCGCCTCGAGCTCGCGGGACGCTACGCGTACGTGGCCGGCGAAGGGGGTGTCGGTACCACCGTGGATGTCGTGGACGTCTCATCGTCAACCGCGCCGATCGCCATGGGGACCGTTGAGCATCCGACAATCTCCGGTACTCCCTATGAGGTCGTCATGAAGGGCAAGTATTTCTACATCGCGGGCGGGGTCACCGGTTACCTGGCGATTGCGGACGTATCGGGCATTGACGCTCCAGGAGCCGCCCTGGGCTCGCTCGAAACCGACTCGCTCTGGGTGGACGGCGACTCAAAGCTCAATGGTCGCGTTGAGATCATGGAAGGGCTCCACGTGGAAGGCTCGGGCATCCAGACCTCGGGAATGTTGTCCGTCGCCGCGACAACGACCTTCTTCGCGAACGTGTTCGTTGGAACCACCAGTACCGCGAACTACAGCATGAACAGCGCGTTCAAGCCGAATGGGGACGACCTCTTCGTGGCAGGCAACATAGGATCCGTGTCATCCGTCTACACGAACGGGGCGTTTGTCGCCGGATCAGGGTCCACCCTCTTCGGGAACGGGTTCATTACGAAAACGGATGGCAGTCTCAACATCCGTTCTTCCGGCAACCTCGACATCCGTTCTTCGACCGGTCTCATCAATGTCTCATCGTCCGATGACTTCACGTTGGTATCGGGAGGCGATGCGAGTTTCACGGTTTCGCAATCACTCTCTATGATATCCGGGGATATCACGGCATCCACGACGAATGGATACATCATCCTGCAGCCGAGTATCAATGGGTACGTTGGTATCGGGACGTCCGCGCCGTCGGAGAAACTCACGGTGGTGGGGAATATTCGGAATGTCATCGCGTCCGGCGCGTCACTTGAACAGATCAGAAGCACCTCCTTTACGTCTCCAGAGGACATATGGGTTGACGGAGACATTCTCTACGTCCTGGAGGAAGGGCCGCCGCCTACGTTGAGGGCATCCAAGATCCTCGGCGAAACGCTCGGCCTGAACGAAGGCGGAACGGTCGCTGTTGGCGGCCAACCGCGTCGACTTCACATTGCCGATGGGTATGCCTATGTCGTAAACCAGACATCGTCCTCGCTCCAGGTCATCGACATTCATGCACCGGGCGATCTTCAGACCGTGGCGACAACGAGCATGCCGGACGCGCCACGGAGCGTGTATACCCGTGGGCCGTATGCGTACGTTGCCGCAAGCTCACGTTTTGTCGTCGTTGATGTTTCAAATCCGGACGCGCCCTGGGTCGTGACCTCATCGAACATCGGTACGACAGTCGCAATAGATGTCTACGTGCAGGGCCGATATGCGTATGTCGCGGACTTCAGCAGTCAGCAGGTGAAAATCGTCGACGTGGCCGATCCGTTCAATCCGATCGTGACGAGCACGATCACCATGTCCGGATTTTCGCCGGACGGCATCGTGGTCCAGGGGGGGTTCATGTATCTCACGACGCAGACGTCGAACAGGCTGCGTATCTATGACATCACGGATCCCGCGAGTCCGGTGAACTTCGACAACGTCGTTCTGTCCAGTACGCCGGAAGACCTGCGCGTATCGGGACGATACGCATACGTCGCCATCCGCGGATCAACGGATGCCATCAATGTTATTGACATCTCGGATCCGTCGGATGCGACTCTTGTTTCAACGTCAACGGCCGGAGACGAAACGACCGCGCTCTTCGTACACGGCAGACATCTGTGGACCGCCGCACAGGGGACAACGGATGCAGTCGTGGTCTTCGATGTCTATGGCACCGAAGTGAACGGACTCATCGCACATTCGGCAGAGCTCGGGAGCCTTGACGTTCGCACGAACGTGAACATCCATAACGACCTTTCGGTCGGTGGTGGCATCAACGTGGGCATCGGCGGCATCCAGTCGAACGGGCCGATCAGCTCCGGAGGCGGGATCACGGCGTCTCCGAACCTCGCGTTCTTAGGGAACGTAACAGGTACGACGATGGTGGCGCCCGAGGCCATTCAGATCCGCGGCCGGTACCTGTATGCGGTTGATGACGGTGGCACCGGTGCGGCCGGGGTGTATGTATATGACGTGGCAAATCCCAAGTACCCGTCGTTCGTCGCATCTTCGACGATTTTCAGCGTGTCCTCGATTAATGACATGGTTATGGACAATAGGTATCTGTATGTTTTTGGCAGCAACGTGCTCGAGATCTTTGACACGTCCCGCCCTGCGAGCACTACGCTCATCTCCACGACGTCGTTCACCGGCTCAACCGCTTCGCTCGATGTTGCAGGACGGTACCTCTACATCGTGGATGCTACGGGGAATCGTTTGAGGATCGTGGATATTGAAGACCCGATTTCCCCGGTGAGCGCAACGACAGTCACCACGGGAGAGATCGGGAATCCGAATATCAAAGTCCAAGGTCAGTATGCCTACGTTGTAGGTCATGTAGGCAATTTCCAGATCTATGATGTTTCAAATCCGCGGACAAACGCGAACCCGCTCCTTTCAGATACTAGTACGGGTTTGACCAATTTGACGGCCGTCGAGATCCAGGGGAACTACGCCTATTTGGTGAACAGCATCACGGGTGGCGAGGTCGCCATCTACGACATCTCCGACCCGACAAGTCCCCAGCTCGTGGGGCGCGTGACCGGGGGCATGAACGATCCAATCGCGATCGACGTGGCGGGACGATATATGTACGTCATCAATGCCATTGTTGGCGGCACGTATGATATTTTGGCCTACGACATTTCGAGTTCGACCGCGCCCCTTTTGGTCGACACGGTCGCGACGCCGTATGGATTTTTCCACCCGTCTTCGTTCGTTGCGAGCGGGCGCTACCTCTACGCCGGCATTTTTGATCCCTTGACCGCCGGCATCGCGATCTTCGACACGGGCGGCATTGACGCGAACGCGTTGAATGTCGCCACCCTTGAAACGGGCGATCTGAGTGTCTTGGGCAACGGCTACTTCCAGCAAGCGGTCAATCTTGGAGGGTCGCTGTCGGTCGCCAGGGCATCCATCTTCCACGACGAACTCATCATCGAGTCGCGCGCGAGCTCTTCCGTCGGCACCCTCGAAGTCAGGCAGGATTGCGAAGACGACACGTCGGTGAACCGGAAAATCGCGTCATTCGGGTCTTTCAGCGACCTGAAGGTCTCCATTCGTTGCAATGGCCAGCTGTTTGCCGACAGTGGGACGATCGGGAGCAACGGCGACTACGCGGAATACTTCATCTCGAGCGATCCGTCGCTTGGGACGGGAGACGTTATCGCTATCGACGTGAACGCCACCACGACGGTCACAAAGGGATCCGCCGTATTGCGCGAGCAGACGCTCGGCGTCGTGTCGGAGGGTGGAGTCGTGATCGGTCGCGGCGGGCTCGAGAGCCACCCTTCTTCCACGCTCGTCGGGCTCCTCGGGGTGCTCAAAACGAAGGTTGATCTCGCGACATCAGTGATCACGATCGGCGATCCGGTCATGATGGGATCTGGCGGGTATGCCGTCCGCGCACACGGTCCGGGCATGGTTCTTGGTACTGCGCTTGAGTCGGCAACGTCTTCCGCGACCACGACAATCAGCGTGTTCGTCCGTCCTCACTGGTGGGCCGGGGACCTCTTCGTCTCGAATGAATCGGGATCCTTCCTCGTCTCCGATCTTGCGGTCGCTTCGACAACGACGGCGAACGCCACCTCGACCCTCGTGGATTCGCCGCTCTTCTCGTTCCAGGGCACGGCCTGGGACAGCGCGTCCTCGTCCGCCATCACCTCGAGCTTCAGCCTGACGAATGACGTCGTCTCGACCTCCACCTCCCGGTTCACGCTCCTGTCCTCCGCGACGTCCGTGTCTCTCCTCACCGTAAACCAGATCGGCGATCTGGCCATTGCCGGAAAGCTCTACCCGTCGGACAGCGGCAGCATGCAGTTCAACAAGTACATCTTCTACGACGGATCGCCGGGTGCCGGCGGGGACCGCATGCGCACGAACGCTTCAGGGTGGGGGACGGGGTCGTACGACTTCGCTGAGATGTTCCCGTCAAACGAAGCGCTCGAACCCGGAGACATCGTGGTCGTGGATCTGTCATCGCCCGAAAAGATCAAGCGTTCGACGTCCGCGAACGAAGGCAGGCTCGTAGGCATCATTTCGACCAAACCCGGCTTCCTCGCGGGCGAGAACAACGCGGGCGACTACCCGGTCGCGCTAGCCGGCCGCGTGCCAACAAAAGTCTCGACCGAGAACGGGGCCATCAAGTCCGGCGACGCGCTCGTGGCGTCATCCCAACCCGGCGTGGCCATGCGGGCGAGCGCGCCAGGCCCGTCGGTCGGCGTTGCGCTCCAGGATTGGGACGGGGCTTCTGTGACGTCCATTGTCGCCTACGTGAACGTGACGTACTTCGTCCCTGACGGTCAGGCCATTGCGAGCGGCGGCTCGTCCGTATCGTCCCAATCACCACGGTCCGGTCTTGCCACTATCAAGTCCGGGGACATGCAGGTGGACGTGACGTTCGAGAGCCTGAACAGTTACCCGATCATCCAAGTCACGCCGTACGGGATCCCGGTCGGCGGATTCGGCATCCACAATGTCACGGACCGCGGCTTTACCATCGTCCTGCTCCAGTCCCAGTCATTCGATCTGGTCCTGTCCTGGACGGCCGAGCCGTCGCCGTCCGCGCCCGTCATGTCCTTCTCGGACGGGACAAGCGTTCCCTATAACCCGAGCACCGGAGAACCACAGACGCCGTCTTCGCCGCCGGAGTCACCGCCACCTCCGGATGGCGGATCATCGGGAAGCTCGACGGAGAGTGGAACTCCGTAACAATCAATTTGTTCGAGTCAATGGGGCTTGACATATTGGCGTTTTTCTGTTATAAAAAAGCGGTAAGTTAAGGAGGAAACCGTGAACATTCACATCCTAAGTACTTTTGTCGGTCTGGTTCTCGCGCTCGCGGCATGCGGAGCTCCTTCCGGTCCCACGGACGCGGAAGACACTTCGGCAGACCCGGGACAGACGGCCGGAACGGGCGAAGGGTTTCGTTTCGAGTGGTTCTCCAGGTTCGGATGGGATCCGGATATGAACCAGCCCGTCTGGAACCTGAAGCGGCTCGACGCCATGATCTTCGCGCAGGACCAGGTCACGGTCGTGACGCCGTGGACCGAAGGCGTCTGCAGCGACACTAATGTCGGTCCGCACATCTGGGACTGCCAGATCACGCAGGAACCGCTGCCTTCGGGGAGTGCAGTCGTCCTGAACGTCCTCTTCGAAGCGCCGGAAGAGACGACCGGACAGTACGTGGACCGCTGGATGTGCACGCGCGACGGATGCGTCGAGTACCCGCAGCTCTACATGGCGGAGAACGACGGCATTCACGTGGACTCGGTTCAGATCAAGCCACTTCTCGGCAAGGCCGTGTGCACGTCGCCGGGCTGCGACGTGCCACTCATCGTTCGTCTGCCCTAGCTCAACCGCCCCCGACGGGACATTCGTCGGGGGCGTTCCTATGCCAAACAGAATTGACAGGACAGACCTTTTCTGTTATAAGGAGGTCACGTACCTACACAATCCAGAGGAGGTATCACATGCGCGTTTACCACGCGACCATTACGTACGTTTCTGTTTTCGCTCTGCTTGCCGCCGCGTGCGGCGGTTCCGGCGCCGCTTCATCCGATGATTCGGACCCGGCGCACGATCCGGCGGACCCTTCCATCCAACCGGCACTCACGATCGCTCCCTCCCATCGGGAGCCGGGCGTCGTGCTCGCGGGAAGGTGGGAGTGGGCGGCGCACGCCACCTACATCCTGACCTCGACCGAAGCCATGGCGGTCGAGCGGCTCGAAGTCGAGATGGCCGCTCCGGACGGCGCCACATACGATGCGGCGGACTACCGTTCGATCGCGGTCGTGAACAACGGCGAGATTCTCGCCGAGATCGCGCCCGCCCCCGGGTCACGGTCATGGACGTTCGACGTTTCGACATCGCCCATCCGGGTCGTGCCGGGGCTCGAAACGATCATCGAGCTCTGGGTTGCGCCGAACGCGCCCGTCCCGTACGCCGACGATCCGTCGGAACACGGCGTCGCGCGGTCCGGTCACGCGTCTACGCTCGGCATCGCGAGCGGCCGCACGGCGGAGCCGTGGGACGCGACGTACCGGCACGCGTTGAACCTCGACGCGACGCGCGAGGACGGCACGCACATCCGCGTTCCTCCGGGCCTCGAACCCGGCCCCATCATGGTCATGCGCCGCACGATCGCGAACGTGATCATGCGGAGTCCGAACACTGGTCCGCTCGCCGAAGGCGAACAAGATCTTCTGGTATTCGCGGTCGCGGCAGACGCCTTCACGGCGCCCGCCTCCTGGAGGCAGATCGCGATCCGTTTCGAGAAGTCGGCCGGTGTCGAGGTCACGGGGTTCCGTTTCTTCGCGGACGACCGTGAACTCACGGAGTCGGATGAGGCGTATCTGGACGCGTCCGGGGAACCCTTCCTCCCCGCGGATGCGACGGTCGGCATGCTCTACGTCCGTGTGGAACACGAACGCCTTTCGACCTCCGGCACCGAATATCGTCTGCAAGGGACCGTGAGCGGGACGGCGGCCGGATCCTTCATCCGTTGGGAGTTCGCGCGTGACGCCGCCCACGCCGTGCCGTACACCGGCGTCCTCACAAGCGCCGGTCCGCTCCTCGTTCCGACGTCGTCGCACCCGAACTTCTTCCTGTGGAGCGACGAATCCGAACCATCGGATCCCTCGGGCATCCACCCGACGACGTCCGCCGACTGGACGACCGACCTCTACGTCCCGTACCTCGGTCCTTCATCGGTCAGTCTCACGCGGCCATGACCGTCACGGCGGCCTGACGGTCCTCACCATACGCATCGTAAGCCCCCGACGGCATCACCTCGCCGTCGGGGGCTTTACGTTTTCAATGCATTTCCCCGTTGTGTTATACTCCGCCCAACACTATGCCATTCTCAACTCCCAACCCTTTTGCCGGCTTCGGATCCCGCCGGGGCCCGTTTGACCTCCCGGTGTTCCTGGGCAAGGTCACGGACTGGTGCGTGATCCTGCTCGCCGTCCTCATGCCGCTCTGGTTCCTGCCGGTTACGCTCGACATCCTCGAGCTGAACAAGCAGACGCTCCTCGTGATCCTGACCATGGTCGCGGTCATCGCCTGGGTGGGCAAGGCGCTCCTTGAGCGCACCTTCACCCTCACGCGGTCGTGGCTCCACCTCGCGGTCGTGGCGTTCCTCGGGGGCTACCTCGTGACCTCGCTCTTCTCACTCGACCGGTACCTGTCCTTCGTGGGGAACTTCGGGCAGATGCAGTGGGCGTTCGTTACGATCGCCGCCTTCGTGCTCATGTACCTCGTGATCGTGAACCGGTACCGCACGGCCGGTGCTGTCTACGATCTGGTGCTCTGGTTCCTCCTGGGGTCCACGCTCGCTGGCGTCTACGGACTCTTCCAGATGGGCGGGGTGTACGTCCTCGGCGCGTGGAGCGTGACCGCCGCGAAGACGTTCAACTCCGTGGGGACCGTGAACGCGCTCGGCGTGTACATGGTCGTCCCCACCGTTATCGCCGCCTCGCTCACCGTCTTAGGATGCAAAGAGCGGACCTGCATTCTCGCGCGCGGCAACTGGCAGTCGTCGTTCTGGCAAGCCGTGATCTGGGCAATGCTCGTGGTGGGGCTCATGACCGCGGTCGTTGTGGACTATTGGGTGGTCTGGGCCGGGATGCTCTTCGGGACCGTCCTCCTGGTCGCCGTCCCGTTCCTCCGCACCCGGCGCTTCGGACACCCGGTGACGCTCGCCGTCCCCACGGTGATCGGTCTCCTCTCCATCCTGCTCCTCCTCTTCCGCACGCCCGTGAATTTCCAGCTTCCAGCCGAAGTGGCCCCGTCCGCGCGCCACAGCTGGACGATCGCGCAGCAGGTGCTCCGCGACGCGCCGCTCTTCGGCTCAGGTCCGGGGACGTGGATTTACGACTACGCGAAGTACCGGTCCGTTGGCGTGAACTCGTCGCAGTTCTGGAACGTCCGGTTTGAGCGCGGCTTATCGAGTTTCCTCACGCTCCTCGCGATGCTGGGGTTGGTCGGCACCACGCTCTGGCTCCTCCTCGTCGTCTCCGGGGTTGTGAAG
>Ga0155510_133_pt1 | contig 15771 bp, 18 predicted proteins | sample RifCSPhighO2_12_FD_107167 | JGI IMG/M metagenome (GOLD analysis project Ga0155510, IMG submission 107167) | Candidatus Uhrbacteria bacterium RIFCSPHIGHO2_12_FULL_60_25
GTCTGCGCGACCCACCGGAGGTACGGCCAGTCCGGGTGGCGGGGGAGCATGAGTCCCACGTCCACCCCGCGGAGGGCGGCCTGGGTCAGCGCCGAAAGGAGGCTTTCATCCGGGATGAAGTATGGGGTCTGGATGCGGATCCGGCGGTCGGCCGCATTCAAGAGGGCGAGGTAGTGCAGGTGGATCGCTTTCCAATCCGTGTCCGGGCCGCTCGGGATTACGCTCACAGTTTCACCGTCTGGAAACGGACGGGGAACGGGGAGGTCCGTCCGTTTGGGTTTGCCCGTACTGCGTGCCCACGCATCCTCAAAGAGCGCGGCGAACTGCGACGCGCATGGTCCGGCGAGCTCGACGGACGTGTCGCGCCAGGGCCCGCGGTGCGACTTCCCCAGGTATTCATCTCCCACGTTGATCCCGCCCGTGAACACCGTGATCCCGTCCACGAGGACGATTTTTCGGTGATCGCGGTAGTTGGCCTTCAGGAAATAGAACACCGTGATGAGCGGCGAGAAGTAGGAACACTCGATGCCCGCCTCGCGCATCTCCGTGAAGGTTTTTGCCCCGAACCCGAAGCTCCCCATGCCGTCCACGAGGAATCGTACGCGAACGCCTGCTCGCGCACGTTCTTTCAGGATGTCGATCACCTCACGACCCGTTGCGTCGTTCCGGAAGATGAAGTACTCCACGTCGATCGTCTGCTTCGCCGCTCGAAGCGCCGCGAGCAACCGCGGGTACTTCACCTGCGCGTCCGTGAGGATGGTGACGCGATTCCCGCTCGTCGGTTGCAGACCCGTGACGTTCACGGCAAACGCGCGCATGCGCTCACCAAGGTCCGTTCCGGGGGGTGCGGCCTGCGTCAACGCTTTTCGACGCTGCAACGTCAACGCATGGATCAGGCGCTTCTCCTTGTATGATCGTTTGTGCCAGTCCCGGCCGAAGAACAGGTAGACGATGAACCCCACGAGCGGAAACACGAGGAGCGCCAGGAACCAGGCGATGGAGCGTTCCGGTTCGCGGTTCTCAAGCAGGATCACGAACGCCGTGAGCAGCGCATTCACCGTGAGGACGATGAGCCAAAACGTCTCCCCGTGCGTCTGGATCCAGAGCAGGACGTCGTACATGCGACTATGGTACTACAAAACCGACAGTTGGTCCGTCGGTTGTTGTCGTCGCGCTATTGAATGGTAGCGAGCGCGTCCAGGTCCACCTTGGACACGAGGTCGTCCAATTTCGTCTTGTCCGCGAGAAGCATTGGCGTTCCGTGCACCAGAATCGCGAACCGTTCCTTGTAGACGAACCAGTCGGCGCCATGGATGTAGTGATTCGTGCGGACCGGCAGGCCCTCATACGTGAACCAGCCGTCCATCCCCTTGATCGTCACAGGCAGACGCTTCACCTTGTTGAAATCCGTCGCTTCGTATGCCGCTTTCGTGAGGAAGGTGTCGCGCGCGTCGCTGTCTGCGTCCAGGTCGAAGATCTGCAAGGTCACCTCCTGGAGCTGCTCCGAGTTATCGGGGTACTGGTACCGTCCGGAGACGTTCAAGAATTTTTTCTGCGGAACGCCGACGATGGATTCCTTCGTACACTCGGTGCCGACGACCGAATCCGCCCACTCGGTCTTCTTGGGCAGCGCCGCCATGAGGGACTCGCAGGTCGAGATGGGCCCGAGCGTCGTCGAAGGCGTCGGCTCTCCGCCGCCGTCGAGTTTCGCGAGCCGCGTGAGGATGCCGGCAACATCCAGTTTCAACTGCTCCACCTGTGCGGCGAGGCTCGGTGTCGGCGCATCCGTCGCGTTCACGGCCAGGGCGCCGACGGTCAGGATGCCGAACAGGAATCCGGCAAGGGCGATCGCACCGTGGGTGAGGGTGGGGTGGACCTCCTCATGGAGGAACGACCGGCGGCGTGGCATGGGCTTGTGCATATGAAAGAAATGGATGGGCGATGGAAGAAGTATACCACACCTAGTCCGGATAGTACGCCGGCGCTGGGATCATGATGCCCGGTTTCACGTAGTCCGGATTGATGCGGACCGGGAGGGTGTAACATTTTCGGCCGATGGGGTGCTTCCAGAAGTCCTGCCCCTGAACGTCGGGCGGCCGGGAGACGCTCCGGGCGAGTTCCGCGTCCGAGTCCGTTTCGAACGACGCGCAAAGCTCGTACGTGGACGTGGCCGTTGCGCGGAATTCGTAGGGCTCCTGCGTACGCGTATCTTTGAGACTCCGTACGTACACGTCCGGTTTCGTCTTCAGGTCTTCCAGCGTCGCAGGGAGTTTCTTCTCCTGGTTCCAGTAGCTGTCGATCGCGTAACTGATCTGGTTCAAGTCATTCAACCGTTCCTGGTCAAAGCGCCGCATGCGTTCCTTTTCGGGCGAGCCGGCGAGGAACAGCCCGGCCGCCACGGCCGAAGCCATGGCGAGGACGATGACGGTGATGAAAATCTTTTTTCCGTTCATACGGTTACGCGTCCTTCTCCTCTTTACGGAGTTCGATCAGGTAGAAGCCGAAAATCGAACCGGCGATGGCGCCGACAGTCAGAACTTTGAGGAGGAAGCGGGGAGTGAGCTCGCCGCCAAGGGCGTTAAAGACGAGCGCAATCAGGTCGCCGATGATGATGCCGGCCGCGATGAAGAGCGTCAGGTACGTCAACCACTTGCGGATTTTGGACGCGCGTTTTTCCGGGTCCTTCTTCATGGCCTTGCCGAGCACCCAGGAGACGTACAGGAACACGGGGAACGCGATGATGATGGATGCCGTGTCCATGCGGATCGTCTGGAACGACGAATCAATGTACCCGTACTGGAGCGGGTCCGGGTACGCGCGATTGATGAACTGGTAGATGAGCTGTCCGAACGAGAACGAGGTCCAGTAGAGCGTGAGGAACATCACGAGGTACATGAACGCTTCGCGCGCGGACATGTAGGGCTTCCGGCGGGGGACCGGCACCGGAAAGTCCGCGTCCGCGTACGCGTCCAGCGCGTTCCGGACTTCATCCGGTTTCCAGCCGGCCTTTTTTAAGACGTCCTGGATGCGGGCGCGCGGGACGTTTTTTTCGAGCGATTCCTTCACGAACGACTGTAATTCATTGCTCATAGATGAATGAAAGATACCACGAGGGCGCGGTCCGGTCGAGCCGCGAACGGTTGTCTCTTGGTCCACTCCATGGTTCAATACGCCGGATGACGCCGTTTGTTGCCGCGCTCATTGCCGGGACTCTCGTCGGCCTGATTGCCTTCATCGGGTTCGGGAGTCTGTTTATCGCGAAGACCCGACTCGCGCGCATCCTCGAGGGAGTCGTCGCATTCGCGGCCGGGGGTCTGTTGGGAGCGGCGTTTTTCAACCTCCTCCCGGAGTCCGTGGAAGCCGGCGGGCCCACGTTCGTCATGACGCTCGTCGGCATCGTCGTCTTTTTCGTTCTTGATTCTCTCCTGTGGGTCTACCACTGCCATGGGGGGCACCGGCTGCACGGCGAGATCCATGGGCACGGCTCGTGTCCCATAAAACCCGTTGGGTACCTGAACCTCATGGGGGATGCGCTCCACAACCTCACGGACGGGATCGTGGTCGGTTCCGCATTCCTCGTCTCCATCCCGCTCGGCGTCGCCACGACCGTCGCCGTCGCCTTTCATGAGATCCCGCAGGAGATCGGCGATTTCGGAATTCTCATCTATTCGGGATTTTCGAACCGGAAGGCGCTCCTGTGGAATTTTGTCATCGCGCTCACCATGCTCCTTGGCATCGTGGCCGTATTCGTGGCGCAACCCTACGTGGCGAACCTGACGCTCTACACCATCCCGTTCGCCGCCGGCGGGTTCATCTACATGGCGTGCACGAACCTGCTCTCGGAAATCAAGGAAGAAGAATCGATCGGGACGCGCGCCGTACAATTCGCGTTTTTCCTCCTGGGGCTCGCGGTTCTCTGGCTCACGAAAGGATTGGCGGCATAACGATATCCGGACGTGGTACACTCTACGGGTCTATGACCCGAATCCGCTCTGCGCGCATCAGTGCGCTCTGTACGGCATTCTTCCTCGCCGCTCCGGTCTCGGCCGCCACGTTCGACGTCCAGATCGACCCGACCATCACGGTCACGCCGTCACCCGTGTTGGTCGGCCAACAGGTGCGCATCTACGCCTCCATCGTGAATGTGGGCGATGAAGACGTGGAAGGGGTCGTCTTCTTTTCAGATAACGGCGCGCAGATCGCCGTGAAACCCTTCTCGGCCAAATCGAGCGGCAAGGCAGAAGAGGTCTGGAGTCCGTGGCAGCCCATGGCGCAGGGAACGTACACGATCCGTGTTGATGCCGTGAATGACGGAAGCGCGTCCGATGCCACGCCGGGCGACAACGCACGGTCGGTCTCCGTCTTCGTCGACAGCGACTCGGACCACGACGGGATCGGGGACGCCACGGACCCGGACGACGACAATGACGGCGTGCCGGACACCGAGGACCAGTTCCCGCTCGACCCGTCCCGGTCGCACGACACGGACGGGGACGAGCAGGACGATGCGACGGATTCCGATGACGACAACGACGGGTTGTACGATTTCCAGGAGCAGACGATGGGGTCCGATCCGCTCAAACGCGACACGGATGGAGATGCGGTCGGCGACAAAGAAGACGCGTTTCCGCTCGATCCGAAGAAATCGGAGGAAGACGTCGTTGTCCCGGTCGTTCCTCCAACGCCGACGCCCGTCGAAATCCCGACTCCGACGCCGGAGGTCCAGGCCGCCACCGTCCCGGGAGCGCCCACCCCGACCGTCTCTGATCCCGCCGTTGTCACGACAACGTGGGTGACGATCGCGACCACGACGGATGAATCCACGTCCGCTCCGGAACCGGCGAAGCCGCCGTCGAAGGGGAAGAAGCAGTCTCCGTCCGCGTGGTCCCGGATCCCGTGGCTCTGGAAGGTTGCTGCGGCGTCCGCAGCCGTTGCCGCGCTGTTTTTCCTTATGGAAAAACGGAAACACGGGAAATGGACAAGGACGCTTGACAAAATACGAAAAATGGAATAGTATCAACGTCCCTGCTGTTATTGTCGGACCTTCCAACCAATAGGAGTTGCTCGATGATCGTGAAACAGAACAGCTTGGATGTCGCGAAGTCGCTCGTCACGGGCATGTGCTGCGCCTTCCTTCTCATGGACGCGTACGAAGTCGTGAGCGGGTCCGCGGACCTGACCAAGCACATCCCGTTCCTGTACCCCGCCGTGTTCATCGCCTTCCTCCTCATACTCCGGAGGATCGAGAAGGCGACGGCGCGAGTCTCTCCCGAGCAGTACGGAGTCGTGCAGGACCGGGCGACGCTTCCCTCGGAACCCCCGCCCCGGCGTCCTCCCGAGGCACGGTAGCTTCGGCCGACGCGTGTCTCAACGCAGAACCCCGTCCTCACGTCTCGAGGACGGGGTTGTTGCTTGATATGCGGACGCGCCATGGCAACCTTCTCCGCTTGCTCAAACCGATTTTTTCTGGTTTACTTCCCCTCTTCCATGGACCACGGCAACGTCATCGTGCGGTTTATCGGCGTATCGTTCGGATACGACGAAGAAAAACCACTTCTCGACGAGGTGGATTTTTCAATACGCGAAAATGCGAAGATTGCGCTCATGGGCCAGAACGGCGCTGGCAAAAGCACGATTCTCAAACTGTTGACCGGTGAGCTGAAACCGAAGGAAGGCGGCGTCCATGTACGCGCGAAGGCAACGATCGCGACCTCCCTGCAGGTGATCCCTCGCGAACAGATGGCAGACACGATCCGTGAATTCTTCGCACGCGCGTTCAAGGTCGTTCCACGCAGTCTCGACGGCCTCATCAAGAACGTGCTCGAGACCGTGAATTTGACTGCGCCGCTGACCAAACAGATCAAGGATTTTTCAGGCGGCCAGCAGGCCAGGCTCCTGCTCGCCTATGCGCTCATTCAGGAACCGGACATTTTGTTGCTCGATGAACCGACGAATAATCTCGACAAAGCGGGCATCGAACACCTCACGAGTTTTCTCATCATGTACCCGAAGACGGTGCTCGTGATCTCACACGACGCCGACTTCCTGAACCTGTTCACCGAAGGTGTGCTCTACCTCGATGTGTTCACGCACAAGATGGAACAGTACGTGGGCAATTACTTCGACGTGTTGGAAGAGATTGCGGCGCGGTTGGAACGCGAACGCATGAAAAATGCGCGATTGCTCAAAGAAATCCAGGACCGCAAAGACAAGGTCAACTTCTTTGCGAACAAGGGTGGAAAAATGCGAAAACTTGCGAGCAAGCTCCGTGGACAAGTCGCGGAAGCGGAAGAAGAAATGGTGGACGTTCGCCGCGACGACCGGACGATCCGCGATTTCGTGATCCCGGCGCAAGATGTCATTGTCGCGCTCGCAACGCTTACGTCCGTCAAAGTCGTCAAAGACCATACACCGCATCTCGTGCCCGTGAACATCACGCTGCGCAAACGTAACCGTCTGCTCGTGACCGGACCGAACGGGATCGGGAAGAGCACGTTGCTTCGTACGCTGGCCGAAGGGAAGGACAAGGGCGCGGTGATCGGCAAGGACGTTAAAGTCGGATACTACCGCCAGGATTTTTCAGGCCTGGATTTTGATGCAACGGTCTACGATTCGCTGGAGAGTGTCATGGCCATGAAGTCCAACGAAAAACTCCGCGCCGTGGCGTCGGAATTCCTGCTTACATCGGATCTGTTACGTAACAAAGTCGGGTCCTTGTCTGAAGGACAGAAAGGTCTCCTCTGTTTCGCCCGCTTCGTCCTCCAGGCTCCAGGGCTCCTCATTTTGGACGAACCTACGAACCACATTAACTTCCGTCACTTGCCCGTGATCGCCAAAGCGATCGATGCTTATAAAGGCGGACTCATCCTCGTGAGCCACTCTCCGGAATTCGTATCGCAGATCCACGTCACGGAGACGCTGGATCTTGGTGAGCTCAAGGTTTGAGTTGTTGCCTACTATCGTTGCTTGCCCGACCTGGATCTTTTTGTTACCATCGCGCAGCAATACAGCGCCGAAGGGGCGTAGTTCAGTGGTAGAACGCAGGTCTCCAAAACCTGATACGTGGGTTCGATTCCCCCCGCCCCTGCCAAGAAGAAATCACGGACATAAAAGCCGTGGTTTTTTTGTCCACAATTTCATCTTGACGTATAAGAACAAAAATAGAACAATAAAAGCATGAACAATCCTGAACACACGCAAATCGCCTTGTTCAAGGGCAAACAGATCAGAAAAATGCTCCACGGCAACGAATGGTGGTTTTCGGTCGTGGATGTATGCGAAGTGCTGACGGACAGCGTGAATGCCCGCGACTATTGGTTCAAGATGAAAATCAGGGTTAAAGATGAGGCTGGCGTTGAACTGTCGATATTTTGTCGACAGTTGAAACTGCCGGCTCAAGACGGCAAAATGCGCGAAACGGACTGCGCCAACACCGAGGGCATCTTCCGTATAATCCAATCAATCCCGTCACTAAAAGCCGAACCATTCAAACGCTGGCTCGCCAAAGTCGGCTATGAGCGCGTGCAAGAGATTGAGAATCCCGAACTGGCTACAAAACGGACTCGAATGCTCTATAAGCTAAAAGGCTACAGCGAGGATTGGATCGAAAAGCGCATGCGCGGCATTGCGATCCGAGAGGAATTGACGGACGAATGGAAAAAACGCGGAGCGCAGGAACAAAGAGACTACGAAATTCTGACCGCCGAAATATCAAAGGCGACGTTTGGCGTCACACCGAGCGAATACAAGAAACTCAAAGGCTTGAAACGCCAGAATCTCCGCGACCACATGGACGATTTCGAGCTTATCTTCACCATGCTCGGCGAGCGTTCAACGACCGAACTTCACACCACCAAGAATTCAAAGTGGTTACCCGCTCTCAAAGACGATGCAAAGATCGGTGGGAATGTCGCGGCTGTTGCAAGAAAGGAACTGGAAAAGCAACTTGGGCGACCAATCGTGTCTAAGAAAAATTATCTGAAGAAGCCGCAAGATAAAAAGTTGCTGGACATATAACCTCTTTTCGTTTGATTCGACGTCTGTCGAGATTGAGCGTACTATTGCAGGAATCCAATAAATCTATGAAGAAGATCATTGCGGGTTTTACGACGGTCGTATTGGCGTTCACCATCGCGGCGCCGGTGTTTGCGCTTTCGCAAAGCGGCGCAAAAGACGCCTGGGTCCAGGCGCAGCAGGTCCGCCTAGGCGCGGACGCGGCGTACCGGCAGGCGCAGCTTGACTACAGTAAGGACAAATCGCCGGCGGAGGAACAGAAACTGATCGACGCGGCCAAAGCGCTCATGAACGCCGCGTTGGACGAGGCCAGGGCGTGGCTTGAATGGAAGCGGATCGAATCCTCGGAAGACGCGAGGGTCCCTTCCGACATCAAGGAGAACATCAATACGGACGTCGAGAATAATCTCGAGAAGATCAGCGGGTTCCGCGCCGACGTGGCCGGCGTCACAACACGGGCGGAAACATTCGTGGTCTTCCTCAAAATCGTCGGAGGGTACGCCGGGCTCCTGGCGGACGTGGCGCGCAACACGGGCGCCATGTGGTCGTCGATCGGCAGCCAGCTCGTGGCCCGGGCCGAAGACTTCGAAGCCAAACTGCGGGCCGTGGCAGCGGATCGTCCCGATCTCATTCCGAAGCTGGACATCGCACGATCGGAAGTGGCGCTCGCGAAGAGCAAGGTCGCGATGGCCAAGGCGGCATACCTCCTTGTCAAACTTCCCGGGACGCCGCTCATCAAATTCAGCGAGGGGAACGGATACCTCCGAGAGGCGCAGCTGAACCTGGTGCAGGCGCAGATCCAAATGCAGAGCGTTTTCAATTCGCTCGTGACCGAATAAACCTATGAAAAAAGCAATTGTCATCGGATTCGCGGCAGCGTCTCTCCTCGCGCTCGTCGGAACAGGGTGCGCTCCCCAGTCCCAGCAGACATCTCCCGCGACTCCTGCTGTCAAAGCCCCGGCTCCCACTCCAGTCCCGTCCGGCGCGACGACGACGAAGGCGGCGCCGTCCGGGAAGAAGGTTGACCTCACGCAAGATGATTTGAATATGCTCAAACGTGATGTTCAGGCGCTGCAGGTGCAGGATCTGACGACGTTGAAACAATAAACTCGGCGGGTTTTTGTTCGCGGTACGGGTATTTGCGTATGAGCACGTCATTCAAAGCACAGGTAGAACGGTTGTTAGACGGTACGGGGGTCTCTCTGAACGGTTCCGGACCGTGCGATGTTCGCGTACGCGATGAACGGTTGTACGCCCGCATCCTCGCGGACGGGTCGCTCGGATTTGGAGAGGCATACATGGACGGTTGGTGGGACTGTGACCATCTCGACGAGATGGTCACCCGGTTTTTGCGTTTTAACATTCAGGCCAAACTCAAGCCATCCGTGATCCTGCTGCGAAATGCACTGCTCGCACGACTCATGAACCGTCAGCGCACATCACGCGCTTACCGTATTGGCGAAGCGCACTATGACATTGGGAATGATCTGTATCAGGCCATGCTCGATCGCCGTCTCACATATACGTGCGGGTACTGGGAAGCCGCGACGAATCTCAACGGTGCGCAGGAAGCGAAGTTGGATCTCACGTGTCGCAAGATCGGCCTCACGGCAGGCCAGCGCGTACTCGACATCGGATGCGGCTGGGGCAGCTTTGCGAAATTCGCCGCCGAACGGTACGGAGCACGCGTTGTCGGCATCACGGTGTCGAAAGAGCAGGTCAAGCTTGGTACGGAGCTATGCAGGGGACTTCCCGTCGAGTTCCGTCTGCAAGACTACCGAGACCTGAACGAACCGTTTGACCACATCGTGTCGCTCGGGATGTTCGAGCACGTCGGGGTCAAAAACTACCGGATCTACTTCGACGTCGTCCGGCGCTGCTTGAAGGATGACGGCCTGTTCCTGCTCCACACGATCGGAGGGTCCACATCCGCCCATACCACGGACCCGTGGATCGATAAGTACATCTTCCCTGATTCCCTGTTGCCTTCCGTATCCCAGATTGCGAAGGCATCGGAAGGTCTGTTCGTGATGGAAGACTGGCACAACTTCGGCCCGGATTATGACAAGACGCTCATGGCGTGGCATGCCAACGTCGAGCGGAACTGGGAGTCGTTAAAGACGCGATACGACGAACGATTCCACCGCATGTGGAGGTACTACCTCCTGTCCTGCGCCGGATCCTTCCGCGCGCGCCAGAACCATCTCTGGCAGATCGTATACTCAAAACACGGCGTCCCCGGCGGATACGCATTGATTCGATAACGTCGTAGACGCCTCGCTACTTCTTCTCGAAGCCCATTATCGCAACGGCCGGTTGAAGCGGTACGAACCCTTGATGCGCGTGAATGTTCCGCGACGGTATTCGTACACCATCGGCATGCCCTCGGGGAGGTCAATGAGCGAAATGTCGTGGTCCGATATCCCCTCGAGGGACTTGATGGTTGCGCGCAGCGTATTCCCGTGACCCACAAGGAGCACGTTTTCGCCGCGCTTCACGCGTGACAACACGCGCCGCGAGAGGTACGGAGAGGCGCGCACGAACGTATCCTTCAGGCTTTCTCCGCCCGGGGGACGGTCCTTGTAGCCGCGACGCCACTTCAGAACCTTCGCTTTCCCGTACCGCCGCTCGGCCGCGTGTTTGTCCATCCCCTGGAGTTTTCCGTAGAATCGCTCGTTCAACGCTTCGGACTCAAAGATGGGAATGTCATTGGGGAGGCACTTGTTCGACGTGCAGGACCAGCGGTAGTGCGGACCCTGACCTTCGTGCTGGAAGATGCCCGTTCGGTTCTGGAGCGAGAGGATGATGAGGAGCGTTGACTGGGCGCGCTCCAGGTTGGACGTGAACGCCACGTCAAAATCGTATGCGCGGCAGTGGACGGAGCACCGGATGGCCTCACGGATCCCTCTCGTGGTCAGAGGCACGTCAACCCAGCCGGTGAACCGGTTGCCCACGTTCCATCGCGATTCGCCGTGGCGGACGAGGACGAAGTAACTCATGTTGACATTAGTCTAGCACGTCTACACGCGTAACAATCGAGTTCAGCCCGTGTATATTACGTCATCTAATCCATTATCGTATCTTATGACAGCAAAACATCTGTCTGTAATGTTCCTTTCGGCGGTCATGATCGGTCAGCCACTTCTCCCCGTCTTCGCCCAGGAGACGGAAGAGATGGGAGGACCGCCACCAGCGACCGGTGAGAAGCCCGGCATGAACGGCGAGGGCATGATGCCGCGCAAGCCAAACGGTCCGGAGCCCACATGTTTCAACGTCGTCAATAAGAATCGTGAACAGGCGCAACGCGAGTTGCAGCAGAGATATAGCAAATCGATGGGGGACTTGAAGCTCAAATTCCGTTCCGACATGGAAGCCGCCAGGAAGATCGAGAATGAGGACCAGCGCGAAGCGGCCATGGACGCGGCCGAGGATGCATTCAACGATGCCCGTATCAAGCTTGAGCAGGAACACCGTCAGGCCGTGCGCAAACTCACCCTGCAGCATCGCGGCGACATGAAGACCTGCCGGGATAAGCAGAAAGAACAGGACAGTTGTCTGCGCGTGAGCCAAAAGAAGATGGACGAGGCGATGCGCGCCGCGCAGACCGTCTTCAAGTCCGCGATGAAGGTCGCTCAGGAAACCTTTGACGCCGCACGGGCCAAGGCAAAGACCATCCAGGACGAGGACCAGCGTCTGGAAGCGATGTATGCGGCCGAGGACGCCTTCTTCGACGCCAGGGTGAAAGCCGAATTGGCCCTGCGTCAGGCGCGGCGCGCGGCCGAGAAGGACATGCGCACCGCGAAAAAGACCTGCAAGGTCGAGCCTCCTGTGACCGTCTCACCTGCGCCCGTACCGGAGCCGGTACCCGTTGCGGCGACAACCGTCACCCAGTAGTCTTTCACGCTCGGAATACATCGAAGGGGCGGCATCGCGTGCCGCCCCTTTGGTTATGGGAGGCGTTTGGTGCGAGGCTATGGCCATCGCACGAGGTCGCCCGCCTCGTGTTCGATGGGATCGATGCGTCGCAGCGTGGCGATCTGGGCGTGCGAGAGGAGAGGGATGTGCTTCGCGTCGACTAGGTACTCGGGGACGTACCACACGTCGTCTTCTGCCGTCATCCACCCACGCGTGTCGAACCGTGACAGGTCCACGGGTCGTGAATAGGAGCGCAATGACTTGCGGCCGCGTGAGTCCGAATACTCATGGAAGTACGACATCACGAGTTCACGGATCGTCCGATAGACAGGTTCGCGGTAGCGCAGGACTGCGTGGTTCGTCTTTGAGATCGCGCCCCAGTGGCCGTGCTGCCGAAAGACGGCGATCACGTGGTCCTGGTCGAACGGCGCCGCGGTCAGGTCCACCAAGAGCGGCCGGTGACCCTTCAGACGGAGCGCGAGCGCGGCCAGCATCGCGCCTTCGATGCAGTGCGCCGTCTTCGTCCTTAAGACCGCGCGAGGGGAGCGGCACGTGTCGCCGTTCGGCTCGTGGTTTGAGGGGAGTTTCTCCAGGAAATCCTGGATTTTCCGCGGCGAGTCCAAGCGCCGTAAGACGCGAAGTTCCGTCCGGGTGAGGCCGACCATAGGCGTATCATGCCATTCATTGACCTCCCCGTCATCGCTCGATAGGCTACTCCCATGCTCACCGAATTCGCATCGCTCATGCTCACGCGCCAGGAACTCATGGAAATCCAGGAGGCGCTTGCGATGCGCTCGCTGGTCGAAGATGATCTACGGCGCGAGGAAGGCCTTGAACCCGTGGACCGGCGATTGCTTCTCGAGCGCATTGACCAGCTCCTGAATGCCACGGAAACGCAGCTCACGTCCCTCGAAGACCGGATGGACCAGGAGCTCTGGCACCACGCGTGGTACGCGTACACGGACGAGTGGGCGTGGTACCGCGCCCGTCAGGAAGTCTTAAAGGAGCTGGGCGCATTGGCGGCGCGGACGGCCGCCTCGGTCATTGACGACCTGGTCCACCGCCGGTACCACGAAAAATTCGAAGACTACGTGCGTGAAATCGACATGAACCCCACGGGCTCCGAGCGTCAGACCAAAGAACGGAAGACGACGAAGAAGTGACTTATTCCTGGAGCAGATTTGTCTCCTGCTCCGTCACGATCGGCTGGTTCGGTGTCAGTTTCGCGACGCTCGGGACGGCGTACGCGAGGTACACGGCCACGAGGACGAGGAGGGCGAGCATTCCGTAGGCAAAGACGACGAAGCCTTTCTCGTATTCAAACATTTGCATCCCAAGCACGAACAGCCCCACGCAGAGGAGGAGGACGAGCGCGACGATGCCGATGGTGATCCAGGACATACGGGCCACGTGTGAACCTAACCCTCAAAACGTTTTCAGGCAAGGGAGGCGGGTATTTATTGATAAAAATGGCTTATCTTGATAGGCTAGCTCCTGCATTATGCCACTCAATGCCCTGAGTAAGGGCGAAGATCATGAGACGCCGAAGGTCGCGCAGTACGACCGCGGAAAGGTCCAGCAACTCATACGGGCGCTCACGCCGCCGAAGGCGGAGCTGCCGCCGGAGGGCTCGCGCATCACGGTCCACGCGGCCGTGAGCCGTTTTTCGGTGTTGTACGAGCGCATCCGCACGGCCGTGGAGTACAAAGAGGACCACCTGCTCCGGAAGGGTGCGATCCTGCGCATCCTGAAGCGTCAGATCATCCTTGAGAACGATCCGCATGTAATCGCGAACAACCTCGTGCGCGAGCTCATCGCCGCACGCTACCTTCCGAACGCGACGCTCCCGGAGTCGTTGATTGACGACGCCACGGCGCGCGTACGGAAGTATCAGGCCGTCGCCAAGAGCAAAGCCGGCGGCGAGCGTCACCTGAACTGGGTGCTCGGCATCATCTCGGCAGAACTCGAGGAGACGCTCGTGGATGCCACGCGCGAGAAAGCCCTCGTCACGTTCCTGTATGAGCAGCTCTCCGACCGTATTCAGGTGAAAGGCGCGAAGCTTGATGAGACGGAACGTCGTCTCCAGATTTACGTGGCCTGCTACCGGTCGCTCGTGAAAGCGGACGAGGATACCGTGGGCTACAAGCTCCTCCGCGCGTACCTTCCCGAGTGGAACCGACCTGATGAATGGCTGGATGCGCCGCGCGCCACGGCCGAGCGTCTCGAAGCGGTCCAACATCGCGTGCAGGAACGGATCCGTCACCCGTTGTCGCAACGTTTTCTCCGCGCGGTGAAGCCCTGGGCCGTGTCGTTCTCCCTGCTCATCGAAGCGGCGCTGGAAGAGAAGGAGCGCGGTGAGTTGCTCCAGAGCCGCGAAGACGTCCACGAAGCCGTGAAGCGCGTCACGCTCCGCGGTGAACGCGAAGCGCGCGCCCGTCTTCGGCGGGGGACCGTCCGTGCCATGATCTACCTGTTCGTGACCAAGATGGTGTTCGCACTGGTCCTTGAACTGCCGATCGAGTGGTTGTGGTATCACGACGTCTCGATGACGGCGCTTGCGATCAACCTGTCGTTCCCGCCGGTGCTCATGTTCTTTGTGGGTATCCTGATCCGACCCCCGGGGGCGGATAACCGTACACGCATCCTCCGGTCCGTGGACGAACTTCTCGTGGCAGGGGGGATCCCGACGCTCGAGATCCGCGTCCCGCGACTCCGGAGCGGGTTCACGCTTTTCTTCATGCGTATCATCTACACGCTCACCTTTGGGATCTCGTTCGGTCTCGTGGGGTTCGGGCTCTGGCTCATGGACTTCACCTGGGTTGCGACCGTCATTTTCTTCTTCTTCCTCTGTATCGTCAGTTTCTTTGGGTACCGGCTCCGCCAATCCGCACGTGAGATCGTGGTGGTACAACCGAAAGAACGTCTCATCACCACGCTCACGGACTTCCTCTTCCTTCCGATCCTTCGCGCCGGTCAGTGGTTGTCGGTGACGATCTCCCGGTTGAATATTTTCGTGTTCTTGTTCGACTTCCTGTTCGAAGCGCCATTTAAACTCTTCCTGAATGTCCTCGAAGACTGGCTGTCATTCATGAAGGAGAAGAAGGAAGAGCTGTCGGAGGAGTAGTGCGGCGTCCATCGTCTTATATATCGCGGTATGTACTCTTGACGCACATATCAGGGTATGTAATACATTGTATGTCCTGTCTCTCGTGATTCAGTTCGCAACCGACGTTGTGGACGAATCCGGAACAGGAGTTCGTTGACGGCATCATCACGCGCCACATAGGGAAAGGAAGGCACCGATGGAGATGGTCAAAATTTTCACCCAGGGAACGTCCGATGAGTTTGCAGAGCTCGAGCAGACGGTGAATGCCTGGCTCTCGGAGAATGTGGAGGTCGAGATCATCGCAAGGCACGTTGCCGGTGCCGCTGGCGCGAGCGCCGAGAAGTTCTTCATCAACTGCACGATAGTGATCTTCTATCGGAAGAAGTCCAGAGGGGCGTGATGAGGCATCGTCTCACAAGCGATAACGAACACTGGGGGCGTTGGCTCTACCAAGATCCGCGCCCCCCCTTTTTTTGCACGTCGGATCTGATACCTTACTGAATAGATGATCGGTTTGCAAATGCATATTCCGATATGAAATCAGCCTTTGTCTTGGATGAAACGCCTTCGTTGATTCAGACGCGCCGCGGGCTTCTGCATACCGCGCACGGCGACATTGAGACGCCTTTTTTCATGCTCACCGCCCCTAACGGCGGCGCCTGATGCGAAGTGCCGGGATCCCGCCGGAGGCGGGGGACCGGCATTTCGCATAGGCGCTGTTATGCGCTGTCGCGAAG
>Ga0155510_112_pt1 | contig 8673 bp, 6 predicted proteins | sample RifCSPhighO2_12_FD_107167 | JGI IMG/M metagenome (GOLD analysis project Ga0155510, IMG submission 107167) | Candidatus Uhrbacteria bacterium RIFCSPHIGHO2_12_FULL_60_25
GAAAAGCAGAACATTCACGCGTCATGGCTGAAATTTTTTGAAAAGAAGCTACGTGAAAAATTCGGATACGAAGGGACGCCGATCGTCGTGAAAGCGCAAATCGTTCCCATGTCGAAATCCTCGCGCGACCGGAACGTCCAGGGCCCGGGAATGGAAGCTGTGGCAGGAAAACTCAAACAAGTCTGGCACGGCGACAAACCGTTCCGCCGAAGGCGTCCGCCTAAATAATATGAAGCTCATCATTGGTCTCGGGAATCCTGGAACAGAGTACGACCGCACCCGACACAACGTCGGCTTCATGGCCGTGGATGCGTTCGCGGAACACGCAGAGGCGGCGTGGAAGGCGGACGCGAAACGCAAGGCGAGCGTCGCCAAGGCCGGGAAGACGATTCTTGCCAAACCGACCACGTACATGAACAACTCGGGTGACGCAGCTGCGGCGCTCATCTCCTTCTATAAAGTCGCGCCAGAAGACGTGCTCGTGGTCCATGACGAGATGGACCTCGCGCCCGGACGGTTCAAGTTCACGGGCGAAGGCGGTCCGGCCGGCCACAACGGCGTCGAGGACATCCAGACGAAGCTCGGGACGGACAAGATCGCGCGCCTCCGCATCGGCATCGGCCGCCCTCCCGCAGACCACGGACCACGGACCACGGACTACGTTTTAGAGACGTTATCCCCACAAGACGCACCAAAGCCTCTTGACACGGCCTCCGCAATGCGGGACTGGATAGAAGGAGGGCTGGAGAAAGCGTCAAACCGCTGGAATCGGAAATAAAACAGCCTTCGATGCTGCTTGCGTAGGGCATAAGAACCGGGCTGGAGGGGCTTTCCCGGGAATGCCTTGCACAAGCAGCAGCAAAGGCTTTTTGATTGGCCATGTCTTACCAAAACCCCAGCAAAACCGTCAAGACGAGCCAAGTTGGCTCTGTCGGGCATTGGACGCCGGAGCGACTGGCCGCGCTCACGGTCGTTTCGGCGTGGGAGATCGGCAGCCGCACGCTCCGTCGCATTTGGGAGGTCGGCGACGTGACAGCGTTCCTGGCCCAGGGACCGGACGAATGGTCCCGCTTCGGATTGACTTCGACGCAAACCGCTGCGCTCTCTCGCTCACGTACGGAGGACGCGTCACGACTCGCCGAGCGACTTCACGACGCCGGAATCCGCTTTCTTCTGCCTCGCGATGACGAGTACCCGAAGTATCTTGGACGGACGGCTGATCCGCCCGGTGCGCTTTTCATTCGCGGTACGCGACTCGTGGACGAGGTTCGCGTCGCGGTCGTAGGGACTCGCGCGATGACGGACTACGGGAAACGCGCGACGGATCTCATCGCCGGCGAGCTTGGACAAAGCTCAATCACGGTCGTGTCCGGGCTCGCGCTCGGCGTGGACGCGGCGGCGCATGAGGCGTGCATCGAGGCCGGCGGACGCGCGATCGCCGTGTTGCCCTCGGGCGTGGACGATGCGTCCATCGCGCCCCGGACCAACCTGCGTCTCGCACACAGAATCCTCGAGACCGGCGGCGCGCTCGTGTCCGAACAGGCGCCGGGAACGCCCACACTCCCCTTCCAGTTCCTCCATCGGAACCGCCTGATCTCCGGACTCTCGGACGCGACCGTGATCGTCGAGGCCGACCATGACTCAGGGTCGCTCGTGACCGCGCGACTTGCGCTCGAAGAAGGCCGCGAGGTCCTCGCGGTCCCGGGACCGATCTTTTCACCGGCGTCCCGCGGCACGAACGATCTCATCAGGAACGGCGCCCGGCCCTGCACGTCCGCCGCAGACGTGCTGGACGCGCTCGGCTACTCCAATCCCGAACGAGCAAAGCAGATCAGCGAGGCGAGAGCGCTCGTGCCCGTATCTGGAGACGAACAAAAGGTCTTGGACGTTCTGACAGAACCATTCGGCATGGATGACATCTCGCGAAGGACCGGCATGTCGGTCTCATCCGTTGGCGCGGTTGTGTCGATGCTGGAGCTGAAAGGCAGAATTATCTCGGTAGGACCGAGGACGTTTGTGAAGAAGATATGAGCAGTACGGTCATTCCGACCGAGGCGCGTCGAACGGCCTCGGTCGGAATGACTCAGAAGATTGACACTCTCACGAAAAAATGGTAGACATGCGTTCCAATCGTGTATCCTCTCTTGCACAACCATGAAACTCGTCATCGTCGAATCGCCGACAAAAGCAAAGACCATCACCCGTTTTCTCGGCAAGAACTTCAAGGTTCTCGCGAGCTACGGCCATGTCCGCGATCTCCCGAAATCGAAACTGGGAGTCGACGTGGAACATGGGTTCGAACCGACGTACACGATCCCCGTGAAGAGCAAGACGAAGGTCAAAGAGCTCAAGGATGCGGCCAAGAAGGCAGAGACCATCCTGTTCGCGACTGACGAAGACCGCGAAGGAGAGGCGATTTCCTGGCATTTGGCCCAGATTTTGGACGTAGACCCGTCCAAATTAAAGCGCCTGACCTTTCATGAGATCACCGAAGAGGCCATCAAGGAATCGCTTGAACACCCGCGGGACCTCGACCTGCGCCTGGTGGACGCCCAGCAGGCACGCCGCGTGCTGGACCGCCTCGTGGGCTACGAGCTCTCCCCCCTCCTCTGGCGCAAAATCCAGCGCGGCCTTTCTGCCGGGCGCGTGCAGTCACCGGCACTCCGCCTCATCGTGGAACGCGAACGCGAGATCAAAGCGTTCGTCGCCGAGGAGTATTGGACGATTGAGGGTGAATTCAAGAAGACTGGAGACGGTGCAACGTTTGATGCAAAACTGAACAACTGGAAAGGGAAGGCGCTCGACAAGATGGGCATCACGTCCAAGAAGGACGCGGATGCGATTCTCGACGCAATCAAGAAGGCATCGTGGAAGGTGTCCGCGGTGACGGAGAAAGAAAAGAAGGCGTCTCCCCCGCCCCCGTTCACCACGTCCACGTTGCAACAGGCCGCGAACACGCGCCTCGGCTTCACGAGCAAGCAGACGATGACGATCGCCCAGCACCTCTATGAAGGGATCGAGCTCGGCACGAAAGGCCAGGTCGGTTTGATCACCTACATGCGCACGGACTCCGTGAGTCTGTCCGACAAGTTCACGGGGGACGCGCGGTCGTTTCTGACCAAAGAGTACGGCGATCGGTACGCGCTCCCCGAACCGCGTCGGTACAAGACGAAGAGCAAGGGCGCGCAGGAAGCGCACGAGTCCATCCGCCCGACCGAAGCATCGCGCACGCCTGATGACGTGGCGGCGTACCTCGATCCAGGAGAATTGAAGCTCTACAAACTGATCTGGCAGCGCGCAGTCGCGACACAAATGCCGGAAGCGAAGTTGCTCGGCACGTCCGTTGACATTTTGGAGGGCGATCCCTCGACTTCGCTCGGGACAGGCGCGGTCTTCCGCGCCACCGGGCAGCGCGTGACGTCCGACGGATACCTCAAACTCTACCCGGATCAGGACAAGGAAAAAGTCCTGCCTGAGCTGAAGCAAGATGAGAAGGTCGAGGCTGTCTCAATCGACGGGAAGCAGCACTTCACCGAACCTCCGCCGCGCTACTCGGACGCGACCCTGGTCAAAACGCTCGAAGAAGACGGGATCGGCAGGCCTTCGACCTACGCATCAATCATCGGAACCCTGATCGAACGCGGGTACGTGGAACGCGATGAGCGCAAGCGTCTCTATCCGACCCCGGTGGCGTTCGACGTGAACGACCTCTTGGTGAAGCACTTCCCGGACATCGTGGACCTGGAATTCACAGCACGTCTTGAGGCGTCACTCGACAAGATCGCCGAGGGCGAGATGCAGTGGCGCCCGCTTTTGGAAGCCTTCTACGGTCCGTTCCATGCGAACCTGACCTCGAAGGAACAGGAGATGACGAAAGAAGCCGAGGCTGAAGCGAGCGGCGAAGTGTGCGACAAGTGCGGCAAGCCCATGGCCGTGAAGCGCGGCCGATTCGGAAAATTCCTCGCGTGCACCGGCTACCCGGAGTGCAAGAACACGAAGCCCATGAAAGGCGACGCGCCGCGGCCTGAACCAGAACCGACGGACGAAAAATGTCCGACCTGCGGGGCACCCATGGTGAAGAAAGTCGGGCGCTTCGGTCCGTTCCTCTCATGCTCGCGCTACCCGGAGTGCAAGACCATCAAAAACATCGAGAAGTCCACGGGCATCACCTGTCCGAAGTGCAACAAAGGCACGATCATCGAGAAGCGGACTAAAAAGGGCAAGACGTTTTTCTCGTGCAACCGCTACCCGGACTGCGATCAGGCGTTCTGGGACCCGCCGACCGAAGAGAAGTGCCCGAACGACTCATGGCCTCTCCTGAAGAAGAAGACGAAACTTTACTGCGCCAAGGAAGGCTGCGGTTTCTCCAAGCCGCGCGAAGAGACGATCGAGTGACGGTTGCAAAAAATCGACTGCCCGCATATGGTTCATGCGTACGCATGCAGACTATTGACGGCCTCGTGAAAAAAATCGAAGCATACGACCCCAATGCGGATATTGGGGTCATTCGTGCCGCCTACGCGTTCGCGGACGAAGCGCATTCGGGCCAGAAGCGCGTGACCGGAGAGCCGTACGTGACCCACAGTCTCGCCACGGCCATGAACCTCGCGGACATGCGGTTGCCGACCCCGATCATCGCGGCCGGACTCCTCCACGACGTTCCGGAAGACACGAAGCGGACGCTCGCGGAGATCGAAGAACGGTTCGGGGCAGACGTGGCGGGCATGGTCCGCGGCATCACAAAACTCGGCAAGCTCCGGTACCGCGGCATCGAACGCTACCTCGAGAACATGCGCAAGATGTTCCTCGCCATGGCCGAGGACGTGCGCACCGTCATCATCAAATTCGCCGACCGGCTCCATAACCTGGAGACGCTTGAGCGCCTGCCTCCGAAAAAAGCATACCGCGTGGCGCTCGAGTCGCTCGAGATCTTCGCGCCGATCGCAAACCGGCTCGGAATGGGCGACGTGAAGGGCCGCATCGAGGACCGCTCGTTCAAGTACGTGTACCCGAAGGAGTATGCCTGGACGGAGAGTCTCGAGAAAACGATGTGCGAAGGGAAAAAGGAATACCTCGAGATGGTCATGGACCGGACGCGGAACATCCTTGGCGCAGCGGGAATTCGGGACGCGGAAGTCCACGGTCGCACGAAGCACCTGTACTCCCTCTACCGGAAACTCCTGAAGCACGAACGCGACATCGCGCGCATTTACGACATCATGGCCATCCGCGTTGTCGTCCCGACCATCGCGGACTGCTACGCGGTCTTGGGCGTGATCCACGGGACATGGACGCCGCTCAAAGGACGCATCAAGGACTACATCGCACAACCGAAACCGAACGGGTACCGCTCACTCCACACGACGGTCTTCTGCGATAACGGAGAGATCGTGGAGTTCCAGATCCGGACGCACGAGATGCACCTCATGAACGAATTTGGTATCGCCTCGCACTGGCAGTACGACGAATCGAAGGCGAAATCAAAAACCGCCGAGCGGCAGGCGCAGGAAACAAAGTGGATGGAACAGCTGACCGAGCTCCAGCGCGAAATCGCGGATAAGCAGCAGTACCTCCACGCCCTCGAAGAGATGAAGATCGACGTGTTCCGCGACCGCATTTTCGTGTTCACGCCGAAAGGCGACGTGATCGACCTCCCGGAAGATTCAACGCCCGTGGATTTCGCCTACTCCATCCACACCGACCTCGGCAACCGGTGCGCGTCCGCAAAAGTGAATGACGAGATGGCACCGCTCGACCGGACACTGAAAAGCGGCGACATGGTCGAGGTCGTTATCGACAAGTCGCGCAAAGGCCCGAACCCAGACTGGCTCAAATTCGTGAAGACGCGCCACGCGCGCGGCCGTATCCGGGCGTTCGCGAAGACGAACATCCGAAGCTGGATCAAGGGGCTGATACCTGGAGGGAAATAACTTTAAGCGTCATTCCGAGCGTAGGTCGCCATAGGCGACCGGAGCCGAGGAACCCCTTTCGTGACCGAGCGCTTTCTTTACGAAAGCGGTTCCTCCGCTCGGCCGTCGGACGGCCTCGGTCGGAATGACGCTTTAAGAAAGTCTGTTCGTCAGATCTCGCAGGTCCTCCTCGTTATCAAACGCCACGCGGATCTCCCCTGCCCCGTTCGGCGACCGCTTAATCTCCACGCGGTGGCCGAGTGACTCGCGGAGACGGCGCTCGGCGTCTTGGACGTTCGGGTCTGCGACAGCGCGTGCGCGGCGCGGGTGCGGGACTCGCGCTTCAGTCTGTCGCACCGTGAAGTTGCCCGAGAGCATGGTCTGGAACAGATCGTGACGTTCGCTCTCGGTCGGGAGACTCAAGAGCGTGCGCGCATTCGACGCGGAAATTTTCCGGTCTACGAGCGCCTGCTTCACGTCGGCCGGCAACTGGAGGAGGCGGACGGTGTTCGCGACTTGCGGCCGGCTCTTGCCGACTTTGTTCGAGACCTGGTCCTGGGTAAGCCCGAATTCGTCTATGAGACGTTGATACGCCACGGCTTCTTCGATGGGATTCAAGTCCTGTCGCTGGACGTTCTCAATGAGCGCAAGCTCAAGCTTTTCCTGCTCGGACGCGGTGCGGACCACGCACGGGACCGTTTCGAGTCCCGCGATCTGCGCGGCCCGAAGGCGCCGCTCTCCGGCCACGAGCTCGTACCCCGCGTCTCCGCGCGTGACCACGAGCGGTTCGATGATCCCGTGTTCCTTAATGGACGACACGAGGTCTTCGAGCGCGGCGTGGTCGAAGTGTCGGCGCGGCTGCTTCGGGTTCGGCGTGATGAGCGAAACTGGGACCTGTAAAAACGTTCCGCCCGAGGTCCCGAGTGGAGTCGAGGGAAGGGCGGTGGCTGCTGGCGCGGGACCGATGTCGGTTTCCGTGGCCGGACGGATGGCTCCAGATCGCGGCGGAATGATGGCGCCAAGTCCGCGACCGAGTCCGGTTTGGCGATGGATCATACGGCGGCGACGCGATCGAGTTCCGTGTCCAAGACTTCACGCGCGAGACGTTCGTACGCCTTCGCGCCTTTGGATGACCCGTCGAACATCACGATCGAGCGGCCGAACGACGGCGCTTCCGCGAGCCGCACGCTGCGCGGGATCACGGACCGGAAGATATTTTGCGGGAAGTGCTTGTAGAGTTCCTGGAGCACGTCGTCGGACAATTTCGTACGGCTGTCGTACATGGTGAGGACCGCGCCTAAGACTTCGATCTCCGGCTTGATCCGGTCACGGACGAGGTTGACCGTCTCAAGCAACTGGCCAAGACCTTCGAGCGCATAGTACTCGGCCTGGACCGGGATCAGAATTTCGTCCGCGGCCACGATGCCGTTTAAGGTGATCATACCGAGCGTCGGCGGACAGTCAATCAGGATGTAGTCGTAGTCGTGGCGGATTTCGAGGAGCGCGTCGTGGAGCTTGTACTCCCGCCGATCCATGCTCACAAGTTCGACGTTCAAGCCTGCGAGCGCGGGCGTTGCAGGAGCGATGCGCAGCGTCTCGTGCGCCGTGGGCTGTACGATGTCGCGCATGCGGACGTTCCCAAGAATCGCTTCGTACACGCCCTGCTCGAGCGTCTGGTGATCCACACCGATGCCGGACGTCGCGTTTGCCTGCGGGTCCAAGTCCACGATCAACACGAACTTCCCGGCTTCGGCGAGATACGCCCCCAGGTTGATCGCCGTTGTCGTCTTTCCCACCCCGCCCTTCTGATTCACGACGGAAATGATGCGCGCCATAAGACTGTAACAGTACGCTACCATGAGACGACAGTTCAAGGGTCAAATGTGCATGGATTCGTTGACACCTGTTGAAAAACCGTGTAAGCTCCGGCGCACACTACGGGCTTTGCCGGGGTAGCTCAGCTGGTTAGAGCGTGGGACTCATAAGCCCAAGGTCGCCGGTTCGAGTCCGGCCCCCGGTACCAAAGATAAAACCCCTCACATCGAGGGGTTTTATCGTGGTGCCGGGAGAGAGAATCGAACTCTCATGGCCTTTCGACCGCGGGATTTTGAGTCCCGTGCGTCTACCAATTCCGCCATCCCGGCATTGCACCCGAACGGTGCGCAATGTATCGAATGCGGACGCTTCCCGCAATCCGACATACGAACGCCCCCGATCGGGGGCGTTCGTTTTGGTTGCGGGAGCGGGACTCGAACCCGCGACCTCCAGGTTATGGGCCTGGCGAGCTGCCAACTGCTCTATCCCGCGACGGCCATTCGTAGCCGGATATTACTCGATATTGGGTAAATGGTCAAGAATGGACTCTGCCGCGCGCGCCCACGTCAATCTGGTCTTCGCGGCTGATTGACCGTCCAGGACGCGCTGTCGCGCCGCCGGGTCCGACAGTAATTCTACGGTCTTGTTTCGCCATATATCGCGATCCGCCGGATCAAGAAGCCACTCCCCTTGTCCGACGACTTCAGGCAGCGCGCCGCGATTGGATGCGAGGACAGGGGTCCGTACCTGGATCGCCTCGAGCGCCACGAGACCGAATCCTTCCGACCACGACGGGACGAGCACAAGAGATGCGGACAGGAGAAGATCGCGACGGACATCGTCGCTCACATCGGTCCTACGGATGATGCCTTGGCAGCGATCCATCGCCGCATTGATCGGTCCCGTCTTCCACCCGTCGCGCCCGGCGATCACAAGGTCCACGCCCGGA
>Ga0155510_136_pt1 | contig 7542 bp, 6 predicted proteins | sample RifCSPhighO2_12_FD_107167 | JGI IMG/M metagenome (GOLD analysis project Ga0155510, IMG submission 107167) | Candidatus Uhrbacteria bacterium RIFCSPHIGHO2_12_FULL_60_25
GCAGATCTTCAGGATGAACGGGAGCGCTCGATTTTCTTTCAGTACGGCCGCCACGATCTGCGTCCACTTCATCTGGACGGTGGAGAGGTCGAGGGGTGTCGAGGGCGTGGGGTCCCTAGGCTGCGCTCGGGACAGGCTCTGGTCGTGGGGCGTAGACCGGTCATCGTTTGTTATTGTCTGTTCTTTTTTTGATGGTACGGGTGGAGGTTGCGATACAGGCGCAGACTGCAGACCGCTTTTCGCGTCCCATGCCCCCGGCAGCATCCCTCCCGCCATCGCGAGCACGGCGAGCTCCAGCGCGAAAACGGGGTCCAAACCTGACTTTGCGTCGCGGCGCCGTTCGATCAAGAGAAGCGCAATGTCTCCAAGTTCAGATCTGTTAAAAGTGTCGAGAAGACCGGCGACCGGTCCGCCAGAAAGTAATTTTCGTTCGTTCGGGTCCTCCGCACGGATCAGAGACCGGACGACCGACAGGAGGTCATCGAACAACGTCATGACGGGAACGCCGTCATCCACGTAGGTCCGGAGGAGCGACAGTGTGCCGCCGACGTCGCGAGCCGAGGAGACGCGGAGCAGGTCAACGGCGAGCGGGAGGCGCGAGACGGGCAGGATCAGTTCCGCGATGTCGCGCGTGACCTTCTTGTCGCCGAGCGACGCGATCTGATCGAGGAGGCTTTCGGCGTCGCGTACGTACCCGTCCGCCGTGCGCACGATCGCGTGGATGACGTCGTCGTCGACTTTCAGGCCTTCTTCCTTCGCGAGGAACCGCAATCGCTCAGCCATGGCGTCCGGTTGTATGCGCTTGAACTCGAATCGCTGGCAGCGCGACACGATGGTCGCAGGGACTTTGTGAAGCTCGGTCGTGGCGAGCACGAACACGGCGTACTCCGGCGGTTCCTCAAGCGTCTTCAAGAGCGCGTTCCACGCGCTCGCCGAGAGCATGTGGCACTCATCAATCACGTAGACTTTTCGTTTCCAGCGCGCCGGGGCAAACCGGACGTGTTCGACGATCGCCTCACGCACGTTGTCCACGCCCGTATTCGACGCCGCATCCATCTCAATGAGATCGATGCAGCGACCGCCCGTGACGTCGGTACACGCGTCACACACATTGTCCGGCTCGCCCTTCTTTGGGTGAAGACAGAGAAGCGCCTTCGCAAATATTCGCGCGGTCGTGGTTTTTCCGATTCCGCGTGGGCCGGAAAAGAGGTATGCATGGCCCAAAATACCGCTCTCGACTTCTTTACGGAGCGTCTCGGTGATGTGCTGTTGTCCTGTGACGTCCTTGAAGGATTGAGGACGGTAGGCGCGGGAGAGAGGCATGGTCGTAAAAAGCTAAGTTTTCAAGTTTTTAAGTTCGTTGCAAGGAACTTATAAACTTGAAAACTTAGCTTAATGTGTAAACGTTTGTTTTGCTAGTAGCGCTTTATCACATTCTCCACGGCCGCCCAGCGGGACGGGGCGCTCTTCGGAACGAGGATCACGCAATCGTCTCCGGCCGTCCCTTTGAAGAAGGTGACCGAGGCGGTCAAAATGTTGTACTTCTTGCCGTTCGCGACGGATTTCCAGTCTCCCGTGTGCTCGTCGCGGGTGAGAACGCCCATCACGCGCTGACGTTCAATAGGACCGATCTGCTTGAACAAAAACGTCCCATTCGGGGCGATGGTGAGCTTCAAAATGTCTCCTTCGACCAATTTGCTCTTCGACGCGTAGTTCGGCGGCACAAGGTACTGTCGCCCATCGGATCCGACCATATGCTGCCCATCGAAGACGCCTTCGATGATTTTCCCTTCCTGCGCGGGTCCGATCGTCTCTCCGTCCACGGACGCGCGTCGTTGGATCAGATCTTCCAGGTCCGCCGGATCGGCGTCACTCGTCATGATACGCTCCAAACCAGCGAGTTCCTCTTTCAGGCTCGCTATAATTCTTCGCGCCAAGGCGAATTTCGTCTCAACGCCCGTTGCGGGCTCAGGCGTGCTGCCCGTTGCAGCCGCATCATCCGCGTTTTGTTTCGCCGGTTTTTCCGGCATATTTGTTTGAATCGGACCTTCCAATCCCACCCAGGATCAGAGATATCCACAGGAAGCTTAACGGGGCATCGTGTCACGGACAAGTGGATAAGTTGCTGCCTGCTAGGTTTTTAAGTTGGTAAGTTGAACATTTAGGAACGTTTGACGGTCATCAAGCAATCAATTACTGAATATAATATGGGAACATACAAGCAGCTATTTGTTTGGAAAAAGGCGGATGAGCTCGTCCGTCTCGTCTACCGTGCGACTGATTTACTCCCGATGAATGAAAAGTTCGGTCTCATTTCGCAAATGAACCGAGCTGCAATTTCGATCACTTCCAATCTCGCAGAGGGATCAGGATCGTCTTCAGGTGCAGACCAATTGCGTTATTACGGGTACGCCTATGCATCTGCAGTCGAATTGGACAGCCAAATTCGCATGCTGGAGCATCTTGGACTTGTTCACAGAAACGTCATTGCCGGACTGGATGCGGCGATGAGTAACGTTCTGCCACTTATTCATCTATTACGCCGATCGAACCGTAATAGACAACTTACAAACTTAAAAACTTAGCAGGTAGCTACAACAGTGCTTCTACTGAAGTCTGCCTTTCTAAAATCTCCGCTTCGACCAGCTCTCGCTTCCGGCCGTATTTGTACCGCGACAGCTCGCGGATCATGTTTGAAAGTTCTTTCGTTTCAGGGCGCTTTGCCTGAATCGGCTTGAAATTGAACGGCCGCGAAGCCTGGTTGTCGATCAGGATTTTTGCGTTGAAGGTGAACGCTTCCACGTTCACGAGGTCGTATTCGCCGAACACGGGCGCGAACTCCTTCGCAAGGAATTCCGCGTCCTCGACGCCGATGCGGTTCACGAACATACTCCCGACGTTCCCGAAGATCGCATCGCGGACGGCATTGTCGCCTCCTTTGCCTCCGAGCTGGCCGATGAATTGGTGCGCGATAATAAGATCCAGACCGTACTTCCGCGCCTCTGACAAAATGGCACTGATTGAATCCGTCAGAAAGTTCTGGAATTCGTCGATGTAAAGATAAAAATCCTTTCGGTCTTCCGCTTTCATATCGCCGCGCGCGAGCGCGGCCATGAGGATCTTGCCCACCAGGACCATACCCACCAAATACGCGTTCAAATCTCCGATCTTGCCCTTCGAGAGCTTCAAAATGAGGATCTTTTGGGTATCCATAACGTCGCGAATGTTGAATGCGCTCTTCTGCTGACCGATGATGGGGCGCAGGTAGTCGTTCGAAACGAACGGCGTGAGTTTGCTCGTGATGTACGGAACCATGTTCTGGAGACTCGCTTCGCCGCCGGCTTTCTGCGCTTCTTTTATCCAGAAGTCTTTTACCACCTGCGTTTTGCACTTCGAGAGCTTGAACTCGCGGAACTCTTCGTCCGAAAGCACCTTGGGAATCTCAAGGAGCGTGCTGCCGGATTCGGGATGATCCATGAGGAGAATCATCGCGTTCCTCATGTACTGCTCGAACATCGGCCCGCCGGTGGATTTCAGGTCGTACAACTTGTCGAAGATCTTCAGCATCTCGTTGATCACGAACGTCTTTTGTTCCGGAAACTTCGGATCGTACTCGAGCATGTTCAAGCCCATCGGCCGATCGAAGTCCGCGGGGTCGAAGAAGATCACGTCGTCGGCGCGCTCGCGAGGGACGAAGTCGAGCGCGTCATCCGCGAAGTCTCCGTGCGGGTCAATGATGCAGCAGCCGCGGCCCTCCGCGATGTCCTGCTGCGCAAGAGCTTTCATCATTTCCGTTTTTCCCGTGCCCGACTTGCCGATGATGTACATGTGCCGCCGCCGGTCCTGCTGCTTCATGCGGATGATGTACCGGTGACCGCGGTACTCGGAATACCCGAGGACGACGCCTTCGGTCGGAAGATTCGACGGTGGGAGCGCCTTGCGGGAGAGGAGCCAGTTGATCTTGGGCGTCTCGGTGGTAGAGAGCGGCATGTGAAAGACCGACGCCATTTCCTCTGCGTTCAATGTGATCTTGTAACGCTCGTCAAAGTGGCGGTAGATAAAGTGCTTCACGAGCGACGTCCGGTACTTCGGCATGGCCTTCACGAACGAATTACCATACTCGTAGATGTTGTACTGCCCGAACGTTCCCAGTATGTCATTCAGCTCCCGTTGCGCGCGTTCCGGCGTCTTCGATGACACGACGATGCGCACGTTGACGTCGAGTCCGGCTTTTGACGCTTTTTCCTCAAGGCCTTTGACCATTTCTTCCTCGAGTGGCGACAGACGGTACACATCCTCCGGCTTCTTCTCGCCGGACTTTGCCGCGGACGCGAGTCCTTTCAGTTCCTTTCCGACCGAAGACATCATCCCGCCGCGTTTGACGTCCTTAAGCTTCTTCCCCTGCTGCATGCCGCGCGCGATGCGGAGCCCTTCGCTCCTCCAATTCCCCGACGCGGATCGGACGATGAACTGAATCGCGGCGCCGTCGCCTTCCTGGAATTTGGACAAGGAATTGGTCAGTGAATTCAACGGATCCGAATCGAGCTTCTTATACGTCTTCACGGGGAAGACGCTGGAACGCCGGAATTTTAGATAGCTCCCCATCACGATCCCCGTAGGGCTGAAAATGTTGTAGTCCGGAATCTCTTCGATCTCGGCGTGCGGGTACTGCGCGTGGATCTGTTCTTCGATGAACGCTTTGTATTCGCGCGGCGTTGCGACGTAGTAGGAAATTTTGTCGTGCAGGAAGACGATCTCGAACGAGAAGTGGTCCGTGCGTCCGAAGAGCCACGCGCCGAGCCCTTTCTGCGACGTGAGGGACCCTAGCGTCGAGAAAACCGTTTCCATTACCGCGACCTGCTCCTGAATCTGCTGCGTGGACTTCTCTCCACCTCCCTCATCCTTCTTCGTCTCTTTCGGCACGCGGACGAGGAGGATCGCCATGTTGAACGCCCGCCGCGCGCTCCCGCGCTTCATGTACTGACGGCGGATGAAAAGTATCGCGGTCCACGTGATCGCGAAAAATCCGAGCATTACGAGCGTGATAGTAACGTACGGACTCGCGAGCGCGTCTCCAACCGCGGGCAGACTCAAATTCGGGCCCTGATCGGTCAGGACATCCACCTGCAGCATCCCGGGCATGACGATCATGACGAGTTCAGACCCGCTTCTCCCTCTCTTCCTTCATGGCTTCGACCAGTTCGACGATCCTGTCCGTTTTGATTTTCGCTTCCTGCTCCAGGAAGAATTTGTTGACGCCCGGAATCGTTTTCAGCCAGGCGTAGATGAGCTCGAGGACGCGTTTCACCTTCACGTTCAGCGCCCGTACCATTTCCGCGATCTCCGTCGCCGCTTCTTCGCCCTTCTTCCGAAAGAGCGCCTTCGCCTCTGCCGGCAACGTGGAATAGAAAGGTCCGATCCCCTGCTCCAGCACCTTTTCCACTTCGATGATGGTTTCGTCCTTCGGCGCCTTTACGACCTGACCCGTCGCGACGGCGCCCGGTCTCGTGGCAGCCTCCTTCGCGGCTTCCAGTTCCGATTTCGTCTCGGCGTGGAGGACGTCGTCTTGTGTTTCGGCGAGCGACTCGCGCGCGAGCTCATCCGCCTCAACGGTACTCAATTCGTCGAGAGACGGCGCCGTCTCTGAAACGACCGGGACGACCGGTTTCTCCGGCGCCGGTTTTGCACCCGGGAGCCCATTCGTCATTACGTCAGTATAGCACATGCCCGCATGTGATATACTGCGTTCATTCGAGGGGCCATGATCAATCCAAAGAAGTTTCCCGTCGTAAAAACCGACTCCCTGGAGTGGGTCTTCGTGACGCGGAACGCGCCGGACGACATCAACGAACTCCGCCGCCGGTACCGGTACCACCCGTTAGACCTGCGGGACATTCTTCCGCCCGTTCAGCGCCCAAAAGTGGTGGCGCGCGACGGGTACGTGTTCATGATCCTGCTCTTTCCGATCTTTGACCGGAAACTGCGCCAGATCAGGGCCACGGAGGTGGATTTCTTCGTCTCGCCGGAACGTCTCATTACCGTGAACGTGGACGGGTATGAACCGCTGAAAGGCCTCTTCGAGTCGTGTCTGCAAGGATCGTCGCAGCGCCGCATCTGTCTTTCCGGCGACGTCTCGCAGCTGCTCTACGCGGTCTTGAACGACATGCTCATGAGCGTGTTTCCCATGCTCGTTCACATCAACACGGACCTGGACTCCATCGAGAAACGCATGTTCACGCAATACGAAAAAAATCTCATCCAAGAGCTTCTTCGGATCAAGATGAACGTGGTGAATGTGCGGAAGGCTATGCAGGGTCACCGTCACACGATCCAGTGCCTGGTCGAAACGGCGCCCGCGTTCCTCCCCATCCACCGGCTTCGCGACTACTTCGACGAACTCGTGGATCACACGAAAGAGATCTGGGAAACGCTCCAGATTCAAAAAGACACTGTGGACGCGCTCCACGAGACGAACCAGTCACTGATCGACTTCCGGATCAACGAGATCATCAAAACGCTCACGATCATCTCGGTCATCGTGTTCCCGCTCACGCTCATGGCCGCGATTTTCGGCATGAACGTGGAGAACATGCCGATCGTGAGTCATCCGCAAAGTTTCTGGATCATCCTCGCGCTCATGGCAGCCGGGTCCGGAGGAATGCTGTTCTACTTCAAGTATCGGAAGTGGTTCTAGTTTTTTTACCGTTCGAGTACGTACCCATCCTTCCCATCAACAACAACCCAACCCTTTGACAGTAATTCGTCTCGCATCTTGTCCGACGTCTGCCAGTCGCGTTCGGACCGCGCCTTCCAGCGCCGGTCAGCCAATGTTTTGATCTCGACTGGGATGAGAAGCGGTTTTGCGACGTACTCGTCCAGCTTGAGACCCAGCACGCGATCCATCCAGAGGAGCGTGGACGCCTTGGCGGCGGACGGGTACTCGGAATCAACCGTCTTCCAGAGCACGGCAAGCGCTTCGGGCGTGTTCAGGTCGTTCTCCATGGCCGCTTTGAACTCCGCTTCGAGGTCTGCGCATCCGATTTCAGGAGCGGACCAGGTCCTGACAATCCGCTGTAGCTTTGACAACGCCTGTGAAGCGCCATGGACCGCTTCCCATGTGAAATTCTGCTTTGACCGGTAGTGCGCGCCGAGCGCGAAGAATCGAAACGCCATCGGGTCAACGCCCTTGGACCGGAGGTCGTCCACCGAGTAGTCGTTTTTGAGCGACTTGGACATTTTTTGGCCGTCAACCGTCAAAAACTCACCGTGGACCCAATAGGTTGCGAGCGGCACGCCGTAGGCCGCCACGCTCTGTGCGATCTCGTTTTCGTGGTGCACCGGAATATGGTCCACGCCTCCCGCATGGATGTCGAACGGCTGTCCAAGCTCCTTCCGGCTCATGGCAGAGCACTCGATGTGCCAACCCGGGAATCCCTTGCCCCACGGACTCTCCCATTCCATCTGACGCTTGGACTCCGGAGGCGAGAATTTCCACAACGCGAAGTCGGTCGGACGGCGTTTCTCGGGATTGGACTCAACACG
>Ga0155510_126_pt1 | contig 5519 bp, 8 predicted proteins | sample RifCSPhighO2_12_FD_107167 | JGI IMG/M metagenome (GOLD analysis project Ga0155510, IMG submission 107167) | Candidatus Uhrbacteria bacterium RIFCSPHIGHO2_12_FULL_60_25
GTTCGCCAAAGCCCTTGATCTTAAGCCAGGCCAAGCCTCACTCACGGAAGCCATCGTCTGGAACGTGCTCGCGAACATCCACCATCCTGAATGGGGGACCACGGATACGTATGAATGGCAGAAAGAGACCCTGCGGTCCGGCAGGCGGTTGATTTCCGGCTGCTCCGGCCATGGCGGGGCCTCGTACGTCCACTGGGGCGGCAGGCCGGGCGGGAGCGTCGGTTTCCGTCCCCTGGGACGCTTCTCTCCCTAACATTGGATTTTTGGCATTTTGGTCTTTGGAACTTTGGAATCCCTTCGGCGTTGCTCAGGACATGCTTTGGTCCGGAGTCTTGAATAATTGAGAATCCTGATATATGCTCAAAGCGATCAAACGTATGCAGAAAGCCCGAAAGGATATTACAAAGCAGCTTTTTGTGATCATGAATGCGGCGAAAAAGCGGCTGGATAAGCTTACGCCAACACAGAGAGCCACCCTTGAGAAGGGTTGGGATATTGAGCATGCATATTATTCGAGTGCACTCGAAGGCAGTAAACTCGATCGAAAACATTTTGAGGAACTCGGTGAGAAGGTCGCCTAGACCGTATGGTTCAACGTCCGAAAAACGAAGCGGAGTTGCAAGAACGAGAGGCGATCGGGGTCATCCGCGCCTCTCGTTTTATCAGAAGGTACGCCAAAGCGCATACAAAGATATCGATGGGAACCGTTTGTCGAATCCATCGAGAAATTTTTAGTTTCGCTTGGTCGGATATTGCCGGTACCTATCGAGGCGAGAATCTTGAGATCACTGACTCGCATCATCATCCGCCTCATTACACTGAGGTGCCTGGTCTGATGGAGAACGCAGACGAGGAATTGGCGGAAAAACTTGAGGCAGTTCATATGGCCGAAGGAACAATTCGGGATGAAGTCATTGATGAGGAGAGTGCCGTAGGGGCTATTGATCACGTCATCAAAACTGCAGCTTGGCTGCATCATGTGATCACCTATATCCATCCCTTTCGTGATGGGAACGGTCGAACGGCACGGCTTGCCGCCAATCTTATTCTAGAACGATTTGGCCTCGTTGGTATTTCGATCAAGGTTGAACAACAGAATAAAAATCGATATCGAAAAGCACTGGCGCAGATTGATGATCATGGCGATTATGAACCTTTAGTAGAAATGATGTATGAAGGGCTCATCGAACGCTATGAGGGTGTTCCGATGAAATTTTATCCAGCGAAGAAATAGGTGTATTTTCTTGACGCTATAACCGCACTATTGGCATGCCCCCTCCCTTCCACTCCCTCGAGAACCCGTTTGAGCCTCCCAAGAAGCGCCTCCAAGACGACGCCGAGCTTATCGGCAAGTTTCTTGGTCGAGAAGCGGAAGAGGAAATGCGCAAGATCATGGCAAAGGAGAAGCGCAGGCCTGACGTCACAGAACCGGACTGGACGCCCATCCGTCTCACAGACCAAGAGAAGGCCAGGATGGAGACCCCGGCATCTGAACTCATGAAGCAGGAAGCGGCCAAGCTCTCCGCCTTCTTCGGTGAGTCCATCACCGTCCCGCCCCTCCCACGTGAGATCACCCCGGAACGCATCAAGAACTGGGAGCGTCTCGGCTTTGAGCTCCACTACCTCCCTCCCATGGACATGACAGAGGACGCTGACTTCCCCGGGTGGGAGAAGAAGCCACGTAGCCGGTTCTACGAGGAAATCGCCGCAGGTCGCATTGCAAAAGACGCCACCCTGCTCCCAGGCGCCTGGGTGCTCGTGGATGGCAGGCAGAAGCCTAGCTACGCCAAAGGTGCCCAGATGTACGACCACGATCCGCTCGCGCCTGTGCTGGAAGATCTGAACCGTCGGGGGCTGATCAGCCAAAGAAACTGGACGAAGAAGCTCGATGCGAAATCACGTTTTGGCCTGTCGCCCGAAGACTTTACAAAGCCGGAGGTCATGAACGCGTTCGCCGAAGCCCTTGATCTTAAGCCAGGCCAAGCCTCACTCACGGAAACCATCGTCTGGAACGTGCTTGCGAATATCCACCATCCTGAATGGGGGACCACGGATACGGATGAATGGCAGAAAGAGACCGACTCTGGCGGGCGGTTGGTTTCCGGCGGCTCCGACCACGGCGGAGCCTCGCACGTCTACTGGTACGACGGGCCGAGCGAGCTCGTCGGTTTCCGTCCCCTCGGTCGCTTCTCTCCGTAAATTGGATTTTTGGACCTTTGGTCTTTGGAACTTTGGAATCCTTCGGCGTTGTTCAGGACGAGCTTTGGTCTATTTTTTTTGACTTTGAACAGAAATGCACGTAACGTTCCCGTATATGCAGTGGTCTGCCGTCTATCAGAAACATGGCACGTGGTATCTCGGATGGGTTGAAGAGCTGCCAGGAGTCAATACGCAAGGGAAGACCCTGAAAGAGGTGAAAGAAAACCTCAAAGAGGCGCTATCTCTTGTTTTGGACGTGAGCCGGACGATGATGGAGCGGGACCGGCCGCGAGGGAAGGTCATTCGTGATCGGATCACGGTGTGATGTGAAGCGACGCGATCTCCTCAAACATCTTCGAGAGCAGGGTTGTGTATTTGTCCGCGAAGGCGCCAACCACAGCGTCTTTTTTAATCCCGCGACCCACCGTGTTTCGACCGTGCCGCGTCACAACGACATTGATGACTTTTTGGCGAAGAAGATCTGTAAGGATCTCGGAGTGACGTCTTTATTTTAATCTGACTCTTCCTCCCATGCCCCCTCCATTCCATTCGCTCGAGAATCCCTTCGAGCCTCCCAAGAAGCGCCTCCAAGACGACGCCGAGCTTATTGGTAAGTTCCTTGGTCGAGAAGCGGAAGAAGAAATGCGCAAGATCATGGCAAAGGAGAAGCGAAAGCCTGACGTCGCAGAACCGGACTGGACGCCAATCCGTCTTTCAGACAAAGAGAAGGCCAGGATCGAGGCCCTGAACACTCCGCTCATGAAGCAGGAAGCGGCCACGCTCTCTGCCTTTTTCGGAGAATCCGTCACCGTCCCGCCCCTCCCACGAGAGATCACCCCGGAACGCATGAAGAACTGGGAGGCGATGGGCTTTGAGCTCCACTACCTCCCTCCGATCGACATGACAGAGGACGCTGACTTCCCCGGGTGGGAGAAGAAGCCAAATCCTTGGTTCTACAAGGAAATCGCCGCAGGTCGCATTGCAAAAGACGCCACCATGCTCCCAGGCGCCTGGGTGCTCGTGGATGGCAGGCAGAAGCCCAGCTACGCCAAAGGTGCCCAGCAGATGTACGACCATGACCCGCTCGCGCCTGTGCTCGAAGACTTGAACCATCGGGGGCTGATCAGCCAAACCATGTCGGATGGAACAACGAAGCTTGATCCGCAATCGCGTTTCGGCTTGTCGCCCGCAGACTTTACTAAGCCGGAGGTCATGAACGCGTTCGCCAAAGCCCTTGATCTTAAACCAGGCCAAGCCTCACTCACGGAAACCATTGTCTGGAACGTGCTTGCGAACATCCACTATCCTGAGTGGGGGACCACGGATACGCATGAATGGCAGAAAGAGACCTTGGGGTCCGGCCTGCGGTTGATGTCAGGCTACTCCGACGATGGCGGGGCCTCGAACGTCCGCTGGGACGACAGGCCGGGCGGGCGCGTCGGTTTCCGTCCCCTGGGACGCTTCTCTCCGTAAATTGGATTTTTGGAACTTTGGTCTTTGGAACTTTGGAATCCTTCGGCGTTGTTCAGGACATGCTTTGGCACCTGATTGCGACACGCGCCAAAGAATGTTACGGTTTCGATATTCGTATGAAGCGAATTATCCAAAATCCGCGCGTCCTGGCGGGAAAGCCAATCATTGCAGGGACACGCATGACGGTTGAGTTCATACTCGAACTGCTCGCATCCGGCATGACCGTGCAGGAGATTGCGAAAGAATATCGTCTCGATCGTCGAGATATCGCATCGGCGATCGAATTTGCCGTTCAGGAAATGAAGCGTGAGAACGTGATACGACGATCGTTCGCGAAGGTTTGATATGCGGCTCTTGGCGGACGAGAACATCGCCGCGTCCGTCGTTGCCTCCTTGCGCGCACACGGTCATGATGTTGAAAGTATTCGTGACACGTCGCCGGGCGTGACGGATGCGGAAGTCATCCGGATGGCTCTGCGGACGAAACGCATCATCGTCACGCACGATCGTGATTTTGGGAATGTCATGAGATACCCGGTCGGAACGCATCACGGAGTGCTCCTTCTTCGCTGCCGCAATCAATCGCCCGTTCATATCGCGACGGTTCTCGGGAATGCGTTACGAACAGTCCCTTCGTCAAAGCTTCATCGCCGCGTCGCCGTGCTCACAGAGGATGAAGTGCGTTTTTATCCTGCATAATCCCATGCCCCCTCCCTTCCACTCCCTCGAGAACCCCTTCGAGCCACCAAAGAAGCGCCTCCAAGACGACGCCGAGCTTATCGGCAAGTTTCTTGGTCGTGCAGCGGAAGAAGAAATGCGCAAGATCATGGCAAAGGAGAAGCGCAGGCCTGAAGAGCCTGAATGGGAGCCGTTCCGTCTGTCAGACAAAGAGAAGGCCAGGATCGAGGCCCCAGAATTCTCCAAGCTCCGTGAGGAAGAAGCAGCCAAGCTCAAAGCCTTCTTCGGAGAATCCATCACCGTCCCGCCCCTCCCACGAGAGATCACCCCGGAACGCATGAAGAACTGGGAGCGGATGGGCTTTGAGCTCCACTACCTCCCTCCGATCGACATGACAGATGACGCTGACTTTCCAGGGTGGGAGAAGAAGCCACATCGTTGGTTCTACGAGGCAATCGCCGCAGGTCGCATTGCAAAAGACGCCACCATGCTCCCAGGCGCCTGGGTGCTTGTGGATGGCAGGCAGAAGCCCAGATACGCCAAAGGTGCCCAGATGTACGACCATGACCCGCTCGCGCCTGTGCTCGCAGACTTGAACCGTCGGGGGCTGATCAGCCAAAGCAACTATGACGGGACGGAGAAGCTTGATCCGAGATCGCGTTTTGGCCTGTCGCCCGAAGACTTTACAAAGCCGGAGGTCATGAACGCGTTTGCCAAAGCCCTTGATCTTGAGCAAGGACAAGCCTCACTCACGGAAGCCATTGTCTGGAACGTGCTTGCGAATATCCACTATCCCGAATGGGGGACCACGGATACGACTGAATGGCAGAAAGAGACCGACTCCGACGGGCGGTTGGCTTCCGGCTGCTCCGACTCTAGCGGAGCCTCGGCCGTCTACCGGTACGGCAGGCCGTACGATAGCGTCGGTTTCCGTCCCCTGGGACGCTTCTCTCCCTAACATTGGATTTTTGGCATTTTAGTCTTTGGAACTTTGGAACCCTTCGGCGTTGCTCAGGACATGCTTTGGTCCGTCACCTATGCCCCCTCCCTTCCACTCCCTCGAGAACCCCTTTGAGCCTCCAAAGAAGCGCCTCCAAGACGACGCCGAGCTTATCGGCAAGTTTCTTGGTCGTGCAGCGGAAGAAGAAATGCGCAAGATCATGGCAAAG
>Ga0155510_103_pt3 | contig 1994 bp, 1 predicted proteins | sample RifCSPhighO2_12_FD_107167 | JGI IMG/M metagenome (GOLD analysis project Ga0155510, IMG submission 107167) | Candidatus Uhrbacteria bacterium RIFCSPHIGHO2_12_FULL_60_25
TTTTTCACATCACCGAGTGATAAAGCGTTGTTACGAGAGCCCCTTGATGGAGCGCCGTATATGAAGTGGTCTTGGAATAACAAAAATACTGAAGCGACAGACTTGCTCATGGCTCACTACGGCGCGTGCGAGCCCCTGGCGCTCATGTTCCGCGACGGGGGCGAAAAGAAGTCCGTCGTCGGGACCTGTCGCGGCGGACCGCGGGCAGGCTCGTCGTGCCAATCAAACGGTCAGTGCCGCGATGAGGCGAATTATCAGCAGTATCAAGACGACGCGGCGGATTGGTGCAACCCAGTCACCACCGATGATCCCGACTACGGCATTGATCCAAGCAGCCGCGCCTGCTGGCCGTTTGCGGATCCGGAGAATCCGACGCTTGCGGAGAGCGGGGCATTCATCGGCGCGGACAACGCGCCGAAGAAGGAGTACAGATCGGAATTGGACAACAACATCTGCACGCATCCGCCCGGGTATTGGCCGCGTCCGAATTTCTGCAAGGATCCGAACGACGAGTACTGCGGCCTGTTCGGTTACGACCTCGGCAACAAGGGCACGAGCGTGAACGACGCCAAACCACTCCCCACGGACGTCACGCCCGGTCTCTACACGCCGCTCTACCTGAATCAGAACACGAGCCAAGTGGGCGGGAGCTCGATTGACTACAACTATCTTGATTATTACAGCCCCGCGCCGCCGCAGATCGCCGCGCCGGACATGCGCACGTGCACGGGCGGGCAGTGCCGCGTGAGCGGATTGGGCACAATCGGCCTCGACGGCCTGAACGAGGGCGTGGTGAACGGCGGAGCCGGCGGCCACGTGGCCACGCTCCGCTTCTACGCCTGGGCTTCGCACGACCAGATGCCGCTCCGCCGCGTGGTGGTGGACTGGGGCGACGGCAACCAGACCGAGCTCCCGGATACCTTCCTGAAGAATCGCAAGCCGTACTGCCAGACGGAGAAAGAATGCAGGGACGCCCCCGGCCTCACCTGTGAGAGCGACGCGGACTGCCCGCCGGGCGCAGGGCCATGCGAAACGTATGGCGCGTGTACGAATCGGCCTAACGTCAAGTGCTTCAGGGATTCGCAGTGCGAGTTTGGCGGCGAATCCGGAACTTGTAACCCGCGCGTCTACTTCGGCAACGACCAGGACGCGTGCGATGAGCAGTACTTCGAGTTCCGCCACGCGTACGCGTGCCTCCCGAACAACAAGCCGAGCGCGACCTGCCCCGTGGCGTCTTGTTCCAGCGACCCGAACGTCACCTGCGATCCGAATGCGAGTCCTTCGAGCGACGAATACGTGACGAAGAAGTGCGTGGTCGGTGACCGGTGCGTTACGAGTATGTCACCGACGAGCGGGTGCACGGACACCGTGTCGAACACCTGTCGGTTCACGCCGCGCGTGCTCGTCTCGGACAACTGGGGATGGTGCTCGGGCGAGTGCCGCGGGGAGCTGAACCGGAGCGGCGTGCTCGTGGATGTGGATGGTTCCAAGATCCGTCACCCGAACGGCGGCTGCTTCGACGCCTCGCGCATTAAGAGCAACGTGGACTTCGTCACGCCGATCGGTCCGAACGAATGCGACGCGCTGAACCCGAAAGCCGGCGCGAGGGACTCCCGCCCCTGGGTCGTGTTCCCGGGTTCGATGCAGCTCCTCACGGGCGAAGCGCAATAATTGAATTGACCTAATTTCCAATTGATCTAATTGACCTAATCAATTTCAAATTTCCTACATGCCCGAAGCCAAACGCTATGATTTGGAAGAACGAACATCCAAATTTGGTGAACGGGTCATTCATTTTGTTAAAGGCATCGAGACGACCCACATCACGAAACCAATTCTTACCCAATTGATCAAATCGGCTACGAGCATTGGCGCGAACTACTGCGAAGCGGACAATGCTGAATCGCGCGATGACTTTAAGCATAAGATGTCCATCAGTAAGAAAGAGGCGAAGGAAACGATGCACTGGCTTCGGATGGTCGCATGCGCGGCGC